>ERZ808046.353-NODE-353-length-47408-cov-7.434768_pt1 | contig 47408 bp, 52 predicted proteins | sample MGYA00380196_ERZ808046 | MGnify/ENA primary metagenome ERZ808046 (study PRJEB31490, sample SAMN06133421) | mouse gut metagenome | isolation source: Z6_2 | host: mice | place: China: Chengdu | collected 2015-05 ... | reverse complement strand
AATGTTTCAAAAAGTCACCAGATTGACACTTTGGGCAGACGTATTCATTTTTCAATTACAGTTTGCGGAAACTCAAGCTCTTTGAATTTTCCATGCCCGGACCTCTAAGCGCCATTCACCGAGTGAGCAGCAACACTCTGCTTTTCTGTCAGCATCAGTACCAGCACCCACGGACAAACCAGAAAGGAAAGATAGAAAAACCGGTCATCTCTGCCCATCAGAAACAACATGGTGCCAAAATTATATGCCAGAGGCGAAATACAAAGCATCAGTTTCTTCCAGTCTTTTCCCACGCCAAACCGCGTCTTTCCCAGAATACAGATTACCATGATCAGATTCATCATACCGACATAGCAAAAGATATACCGGAAGACACTGTGGTTTACTCCCTCATAATACTGTTCCAGCCAGGATCGGATGTACCGGTTCCCACGATATGGAACTTCGTAATCTTCCAGGTCAATACCAAGGTGGTAAAAACGCGAAGATTCATCCAGCGCATACACGACTTTTGTCAGAGCAACCGCCGCTTCCACCGATGGAACCGGTGCTGCAGCCATGCTTTTGCAGGTCATCCAAAAGACAGACAGCACATCGGTCTGCTCTATGATGGAAAGGTCCGTACCTTCACGCCTCTTTACTGAGTTGAAACTTCCCCTTGTATAATATGTGTCCCAGATCTTTTGTTCTGCTATTTCATAGACAAACGCTTTGGTCTCTTCATCCAGCACTTCCGGCTGCTCTGTCACCACATTCCCCAGGATTGTCAGCGGAACTCCGAGAATCTCCACCTGTTCTTTTTTTATGTCCTCCACCTGAAGGGCGGCGTACAAAGGGCCTTTGATGCCCGCAGCGGTCAATAAAACCACCAGCAGAATCCATATCTTTCGCTTTCGGTCAGCATACAGCAATACGCCTGTCAGCAGAGGCAAAACAAACAGGATTCCATTGTGTCTGATGATCATTTCCAGTGCCATCCCGGTCCCGACCACCAGTGTGTGTGCTGCCTGATTCAGCCATTGGCCGTCGGAAAAATAAATCTCGGCGGCAAAGGTCATAAGCAGCAGGCTCCATATGGCAAACGCAACATCTTTCCATGGATATAAACATATTTTTCCCGTAACCGGATTTAACACAAGAAACAAAACGCAAAGAAGCGCCACCTTCCGGCCTGCATAAGACAGCATCACCATCCCCATATAAGCGGTCACCAGGGAAAAGAACAGGATCTGAAAGAAAATGATGGATTCTATACATCCGTTTGTCATTTTAAGCGGTATGGTAAATGCCGTAAAAGTGTGAAGAACCGGATGCTTGTCACGGTAAATGCCGCTGACCGCCTGTTCCATCTGAATCTGTGAATCCACCGAAAAAAAGCCGGGGCAGTATCCGATGTACCACAGAAGCAGCACCCCAAAAGAGATGATGAAAAAAACTCCGAAAAAGATCCAGTCTTTCTGTACCTGTTCCCGGTATCCTCCCGGAAGATGCAGGGAACGAACTGCACGAAGTGCCAGCAGACACACCAGTACCATCAGAAGACTTAAGACTGCAGCAGACAAGCTCTTCATCAGAGGCGGCATTGGGGCAGATCCTCTTATGGTGTCATAGCTCACTGGCAGAATCACCGCCAGCGCGTAAAGAATCATCAGCGCTTCATTGAATCTTTTTCCAAATAGAAATTTTTTTTTATTCTTATCGGTCTTGAACATCTTTTATCCTCTGTATCTGTTCTGCAGCCTTTTCAGGACCCGCGCATGTTTACTGGACGTTCAGATCCTCCGGTGCCAGAAAGTCCGTATAAAAGCCCCAGACACCCTTTTCCAGTGATCCATTGGCAAAATCCGGCCGATTTACTGTATGTTCGAACAGAATAAAACCTTTGGATACGTATAACTGCCTGACCTCTTCTTCCCATACACCATAGGGAACAGTGACGACAGAAATATTTTCATCGTAACAGATCTTCATGATTTTGTTGGGAAAACGGTATCCAAATTTGTATGTAGTGAACAGAAAATTTCCATCATCAAAAGGATAAAGCTTCTGAATCTCGCTTTTCACTCCCGCCGCATAAAGCTGAATAATAAACCTGTCTGTGACATCCGGATGGGATTCGCTTAGATCCACAAGTGTTTTTACAACGCTTATCTGATCTTCTTCCTTTGTGTCAATGATGATATGAAGCTTTGGATGATCCACCATATACTGAACCAGTTCCGCCGCCGTCATGGTTGTATACTTTCCGTATATTTTACCGGCTCTAAATTCCTGCAGTGACGGTACGCTTTCTGAATTCCACTGATCTTTCCAGCTGTGCATACAGACCAGTTCACCGTCAGACGTATACATAAAGTCTATTTCAGCAAAAGACTGCTGCCGCTCAAGGAGGTTTTCCATCGCTTCTTTGGAGTTGGTATAGTCCAGACCATCCATGCCTCCGCCTGCATGATAGACCAGCCTGGTTTTCTCATACCATCTGTTTTCTGCATGACGAACCGGCGGATAATCTGTAAAATCGATGTGGCTGTCCATACGGGAATCCTGCATCAAGTAATAGATGTTCGCCTTGAATGCGGTCATCTCCTCTGAAAATTTTAAAAAGATCAGGGCAAGAACCCCCAGCACGAACAAATGAAGAAGCACCCATTTTAATCTATGTACTGGTTTTTTCATTCCTTGAAACCTCCCATGGTCAGTACCCGGCAAAATTCTGGGCAAAATAATCCGTGTCCATCAACAGCTGGTTGACTTTCAGCTTTTCTGTGATCAGCGCATCCATATTCCGGTACTGTTCCTCTTTTCCTTCTCCGCCATAGGTTCCGCTTGTACTGTAAAAACTGTCCGTTCCTGATATCCAGGATCCGTCCTGCCAGAACGCATATCCTTCATAAGAACGGTCAAACACATCGTTTCCCAGAAAATATCCCTGGTTGTCCAGCCCAAAGAGATTGCAGATGGTGGGATAAATATCCATGGTATTCACGGTCTTTGTTATCTTTTGAGGATCCACGCCCTCCGCCCAGATAAAAAACGGGGTTTTGGACAGTTCGTAGGTATTCTCAGCATCTGACAGCTCCTTCAGGTAATCCTGATCCAGTATCGTATAGTCATAATGATCTGCATAAGCGATGATCACCGTGTCTTCCAGAAGATGATCCTGCTGTAACCTCTTTAACAGCGCCGCAAACATATCATCCGTCAGTCTTGCCTTTGCACTGATGGAATCCATCTCTTCCGAGCGGTATTTTCCAAGATATTCCGGATACACTTCCAGTGCTTCATCCTCATGAGAATAGGGCTTGGAAGCCCCCATGGTGGCATGGGCACTGTATGTGATCACAAAATCAAAAAAAGAATCTCCTTCGGTGAGTTTTTGATAAATCTCATCGTTCTCCGTTATAGTACTGTCCCTCTGTGCCTTTTCATCCTCCTCATAATTCAGGTAGGAAACATATTCTTCAAAGCCAACCGAGTTATGAATATTCTGCCGGTTATAATATTCACCGGAATTGTAATGAAAAGATTTTGCAAGGTATCCGTGCTCCCGGAACAGATGGGGCAGACTGTATGGATATGCATGATTCGTATAATACACCAGCGGAGTTCCGTCTGCCGGCGCAGTCAGTCCTGTATAGCTGCAGAACTCTGCATTCAGCGTCGCCGCACTTCCAAAAATCGGTGTATACATATTGGTAAATTGGATTCCCTCATCCATCATGCTGCAGATGGTCGGCGTTGTCTCTTCATTGATCAGCCAGTCATCCATACTCTCCATCAGCACCAGGATCAGATTTTTTCCTTCAAAAATGCCGGTCATTTCATTTTCGGTCTGCTTATTTGAGGCAAAATATGCCCTGATCGTTTCCATATCTTCTTCTGACACATCCGGTTTCTGGAAAAATTTATAACAGTCGCGGAACAAAAATTCATACGCGCCAAACATACTGACCGCGCGTTTGTTGTCAATCCATTCCTCATAGACGGTCTTTTTAAACCGGTAAGTACCTCCTCCGTCTTCCGGCGGGGCCTTAAACATGGACGGGACCAGCAGAATCCCGGTCAAACAGATCCCCAGCAAAACCCCTGCAGTCCCTGCCTGTTTGATCCCTGATCCATGCAGAGGAAAATCCGGAATCAGAAAATATCCCGCTGTTCCAATCAGCACAAGAACCAGCAGAAGCATCCAAAAAGTAACATCAAAATAGGACAGCACCATTGCCGCAAAGTCTCCGCCTTCTCCGGCGTACTGCAAGGTTTTCAGTCCGTACACCCGGTCAAAAATTCTGCAGTATATAAACTGAGAAAGCAGGAAGAACGCAAAGAACCCATAGAATGCCATATATACTGCCCTTTTGATTCTTTTTCGCTCTCCTGGAATGACTGCAATGATCGTTACAAAAATAACACTGTACAAAAGATCAAACAAAATCGGAACTTCATCCGTTACTGAAACGTAACGGACTTGAAGTTCCGGCTGCATCCGAAAAATGGTTTCCAATATGACAAAGCAGAGGACAAGTCCTGCATATTTCAAGGTATCTTTTTTGGATATACCGCTTTTCTCATTTGCCTGGATGGTCAGTCTCATTTTTTCTTCCCGCAGCACTGCTTATATTTTTTGCCGCTGCCGCAGGGACAGGGATCATTTCTTCCGATCTTGGGTCCCTTCACAATGGTTCCTGACTTCTTCTGTTCCAGGTACAGTGCCTTTCTGGTCTCTTCATCAAAGATGCTCTCCCACTGCGGAAGCTCATATAACCAGTCTGCCTTGGCGTCAACCATATTTTTGTAGAGTCTTTCCTTGTCAAATTTCAGACTGACTACCGTATCCTCCTCCATCTCCTCGATGGGATTTGGCTCTGTCAGACTGTCGTTGATCCCGTCCAGAAAACCGGTCATCTCCATAATACTCAGTCCGTACTGCTCTGCCAGCTCTTTGACGGTTCCTTTTACTTCCGTATCCGGGTCTGCAAGCAGTTTTTCGTATACGCTCTTTTCCAGATTGAAATAGTTTGCCCAGAATCTCTGGATCGCTCCCTTATCCTTGGAATCATCGTATGCAATTTTGTGCCATTCTTTTAATAATGCCATCTTCATCAACCATCCTTTTCCTAGTCTAATACAACATAGTGATAATATATAACATTTTGCGGTATATTTCAATTTTTATTTTTAATCGTATTCCACATCCGGATCGTAGGCATTCAGTTTTACAGTCTGCTTCCCGTAAAAAGCGCTGACCGCCATATTTTTCCAGTTCTCCGGGTCATCCGTAATATCATCGAAAAACAAAAGATACGGTTTTTCAGAATACGGAGCTACTTCCAGATCCGCTTCCTCTGCACTTTGATACATCTTTTTTCGTTCTGCAGCTTCTCTGTGATACTGTGCCGCCTGTCCCTGTGCAATCTCTTTGCAGGCCTCTATACTGACTCCATACCGTTTTGCATCTCCAATGCACATGAGTCCCATCACCACAATGCCGGCGGCAATGCTCTTTTTCACCGGAAGTCTCTGATACAGATCCGCGATCTTTTCCGCCGTTTTTCTGTTCTCTTCCATGGCCGCCGCCCAGCCCAGAAAATAACCATATACCAGAACAGTTACCACCAGATAACTGACATAAATAATATTTCTAAGCCTTCCCGGACCTGGCTCTCCTAATATGTAAAAGGGCGGACTGGACATGGCGGACAGAAAACAGACTCCTCCAAGAGCAGCTATCCCCGGAAACCGAAAGCGAAAATGGTATCTGTCCACCATCTCCAACAGTATTTTCAGCAGAAACGGTGTCAGGAAACAAAGCATAAGCAGTATTTTTGCTGTTGTCCACTCCAGCAGATACTGGCGGATCGTCCATCGAAAACATTTGATAATCGTAACCACCACCGGTGTGTAATGTTCACTTCCTCCTCCGCGGACTGTCGTTCCCGGCGACAGATAGCTGATCAGAAAACCTCCGACACTCAGCAAAAACGGGAAGATGATCCCTCTTTTTCTCCGGGTGACAAGCGAAAGAACCACAAAAGCGCTGTAGGTAAGAATGCTGACAAAGGCTGTCACATTATTCCCGCCGGCCACGAAGGCAGACAAAAGCGCAAGAAGTGTCAAAAGAACGATATCCCGCCTTCGGTCCTGAGACGTAAAGTAAAGAATCACCACGCCGCACATCCACAGATAAGAAGCATGATAAAACATATACGCCATGGCTCCGATGAACCAGTAAAAGGCTTCCACCGGATACGGCACATTCTGAACCGCCGCAAGACAGACCGTCAGTGCAATGCAGACGCCGGCCCAGGCTTTTTCTTTTCCCGCAAGGCCTTTTGCCAGTGTATAAAAGAAAAATGTAATACCTCCTGTCAGCAGCCCGTAAATTACAATTGCAGACAGCCAGTAGCAGCCGAAGATATCAGGCATAAAGGAAGCAATGATGGATTCTGAATACCGTCCCTCCCACCTCATATAATAATCTGCCATATTTTCCACTGCACATTTGATCATTCCGAACATATGGTATCCATTTTCAGAAATGTACGCCTGCATCCGCCGGCCAAAGGTAAAATCATCCGCACTTGGCACATTAAAAAAGGAAAGAATAACCATTGGCACCGATGCAAGCAGAAAAAACAGGATCACTGTCCTGTAAAGCTTTTTCTCATTTGTATTCACTTTTTTACTCCCTCAACCACTTTTCCATCATCTGCCCCAGTTTTTCTCCGTCAAAGGCCTCAAAAAACGCCGCCCGCTCATAATCTCCCACACAGTCCCTGGCGTACAGGCAGTCTGCCGCAAGAATCCAGGCACCCGCAGACCGGGCTTCCAAAAGAGGCAGGCCGATGGTCTCGATATAGGAGGGGAACACCAGTACGGAGGAGGCATACAGATCAAACAATGCTTTTCTTTGCATGGATCCCTGAAAACGGACCGGAAGATTCTGTCTTTGCACTTCTTTTCTGAGAGCCCGAATGCCCTCGTTCTCTTCCCCGGTCACGGTCCAGATCACTTCATAATTCTCATATCCCGCCTTTTTCAGATACTGACAGGCCTTCAGGAAAGTCCTGTGATTTTTGTAGGCGGAAGCGTTGGCCGGGTAGAAAAAGACCGGCCTTTGTTCATCCAGATGATAGGGTGCCGTCTTTATCATCTCCACCGCCGGAAATTTGACTTCCACCCGGTCTTTTGGGATCCGGCACTGCCTTACGATCTCCGCCTTCATCCAGTTTGTCTGTACCAGGACTTTCTTTGCCCGCCGGATGGACCGCTTCATCATACGTCCCAAAATCTGCTGGGTTGTCCAGGGACGAAAGGCTTCCCAGGGCCGAAAGCGATACTCTGAAAAAGGAAGGGCGTTGTGCTCATACACAATCTGGGGCACTCCTGCATGGGGCAGTTCGATGTTCTGCAGGGAAAGCACCTGATCAATCTTGTATTTTTTTACCAGTCTGTGCGCTATAAAATAGTCAAAATACAGCCGATGCAGGGGGCTTTTCTTCACCCAGGGAAAATTCAGCACCTTGATATGCGGCCGTTTCTCCAGATGAAAGACACTCAGCACAAACACATACTGGTTGGCCCTGTCCCGGCAGAACTCCTCATAGAAGCTTTGCAGCACCGTGGCCGCCCCGCCGCTGTCCGCCGCCACGTCATAGACTAAAGTCCTCATCCCTTCACCTTCTGCATGGCCTTGATCAGAAGTTCCTGACCCCTGAACGCATCCTGGATCGCTGTATTCTTTCGTTTGCCTTTGAGCACCTGTGCCATGTATTCATACTCTGCCCGGATGCCTTTGTCCTGCTCTAACTTCTCTTTTACCGCCCTGGTGCTGCCGTACTTCTGCAGCCGGATGAAATTGTCCATCACATAGACTGCTCCGTTGGAGAGAACACGCAGCTGCTCCTTTGGATACTTTTTCGATCCCATGGAGGAGTAGATGATATTTCCGATGGCACCGGAGGCAAATTTTAAAGAGATCAGCACATTGTCTTTCATGGGATACGCCGGATTGTCCGCCGCCGTGATCTGCAGTTCGGTCAGCTCGCTGCCGTCCAGATACTGCAGAAGATCCACAAAATGGCACGCTTCTCCCAGGATCCGTCCGCCTCCTGCGTTTTCATCGTGTACCCAGTGGTCCTCCGGAATAAAGCCCGCATTGGCAATAAAATCATACACCGCCGGTATCTGGTCCGTCTGCATCTCTTTTTTGATCTGGCAGATCAAAGGTGCATGTCTTCGGTTCAGTCCGCAGAACAGTTCTCCCCTGGAGGACTCATACGCCTTTTTGATGCGCGCAAGCTCCTCCAACGTCAGGCACAGAGGCTTTTCACAGTACACATGTTTGCCGGCTTCCAGTGCTTCCACAATGAATCTTGCATGGCTGTTGTGCTGGGTGGAGACTCCAATCAGATCAATCCTGGGATCTGCCAGCAGTTCTTTGTAATTGTTGGTCGTATAGGTAAAAGGCACAGCGTCATTGACCTGGGCGCCCCCCACTCCGCCGGTGGTTGCCAGTCCCCGGAATTCGTATTTTCCGCTCTCCTTCATCACGGGCAGCATGGTGCTTCGCACAAAGTTCCCCGCCCCGATCAGGCCAAGGCAGATCTTCCCGCCGGATACCTTTGTCTTTTTCCCGGCACCCGGAACTTTATTCTGCCATTTTCCTTTATTCTCACTGTATTTTAACAGTACTCCGATATAGCGTTCCTGCTTCGGATTTTTGGTGATCATCTCGTAGGCATCTGCCGCCTGCTCAAAGGGGATCTCGTGGGTGATCAGATCCGACACCTTCAGTCTTCCCTGGGCCAAAAGCCGCACGAACTCCTCGATGTTGCGTCCTTCCGTAAAGCGCACATAGCCAAGAGGATAGTCGATGCCCTTTTCTTCATAAACCGGATCATAGCGTCCGGCCCCGTAGGAACGGGCAATCCGGAAAGAAAGCTCCCGCTCATAATAGGGACGCCGGTCGATGTTCATCCTGGTGACCCCGATCATACAGATGATGCCGCGGTCTCTGGCAATGGCCGCCGCCAGATCCATAGGAGCGTTGCTGTCCGCGGCCGCCGTGATAATCACCTTGTCCACCCCGCGCCCGTGGGTCAGGGATTTGGTCATATCCACTGCATGGTCATCATCCGAGTGGATAAAGGATAAAAGGCGGGTCCCTTCCATCTGCTTATCCACCACATCATAGCCGATTACATCGCAGCCATAGGCATCCAGAATCCGGCTGACAATCTGTCCCACCAGTCCCATGCCGATGACCGCCACCGTCTCTCCCGGGATTACTTCCGCCTGGTGAATCCCCTGAAGCGCGATTCCCCCCAGGGCGCAGAAGGCTGCCTGCCGGTAATCCTTAAGCTCCTCTGGCACTTTTGCGATCATGGTCCGGCTGACCCGGTTGATCTCGCAGTGATAAGCAGTGCCCACCATGGCCACCAGATCCCCCGCCTGCACCTTGGTCACTCCCGTACCGCAGGAAATCACCCGTCCCACTCCGGAATATCCCATGGGCATAGGTTCCGCCAGTTTGTGAAAAGCGCTCTCCATCGTCGTCACAAGTCCGTCCGTAGACAGCTTTTCCAGCACTTTTTTTACCTGATCCGGCCGCTCGATGGCCTTTTGCACCAGATTCTTTCCTCCAAAGGACGCAAGTCCCCGCTCCGTGCCGGCGCTGACCACCGTGTACAAGCTCTCCACAAGCACCATATTCTCTTTCACGGTCGGCATGGGCTGATCGATCAGCTTCACGCTTCCGTCTTTTACATTCAAAAATAACTGCTTCATCTTCTTCTCCGTTCTACAGGCGATAGGTCCCGTCCAGGAAACAGATATGTCTGGTATCCAGAACGATTTTCGACTTCAGCTTCTCCATCTGCTCTTTGATCTCATCGTGTCCTACCAAGAGCACCACCAGATCCACCTCCCGAAGAAAGGCATCCAGATCGTGATACTGATTCGCGGTCACATCCTGGGTCACGTAAGGATCGTAGACTTTGATCTGGCCGCCGCACAGGTGACGCTCCATGCTCTCCAGCATCTGCAGCGTGGGACTCTCCCTCATATCGTCCACATTCTCTTTGTAGGTCAGACCATAGAGGCCTACCCTGCCCACATCCGTCATGTGGTTTTCTTTCATGATGGCATGAATCCGCTCCAGTACAAAGTCCGGCATGGAATCATTGATCTTGCGGGCTGACAGAATGATATTGGCCAGTCCAGGATAATCTCCCACCAAAAACCACGGATCCACAGAGATGCAGTGACCTCCCACTCCTGGTCCCGGAGACAGAATATTGACCCTGGGATGCTTGTTGGCAATTCGGATGATCTCATAGACATCCATGTTGTCCGAACGGCAGATTTTGGCCAGCTCATTGGCAAAGGCGATGTTGATATCCCGGAACGTGTTTTCCACGACTTTTGTCATCTCCGCCGTCCGGATGTCCGTGACCACGATCTCCCCCTCACAGAAAGAACGGTACAGTTCTTTTACCCGCTCTCCGATCTGCGGACTGTCCGCTCCGATGGTGCGGGAATTGTGCTTCAGCTCATAGACCATATTTCCGGGGATGATCCGCTCAGGCGCATGGACCAGGTGAATATCTTCTCCGATCACAAACCCTCTGGCTTCCACCACCGGGCGCACATACCGGTCAATAGTGCCGGGGGATACGGTGGATTCCACCACGACCACCGCTCCCTTGGGGCACACTTCCATCACGTTCTCCACCGCTTTTGCCACGTAACTGGCATCTACTTTCTTGCTGGCCTTGTCATAGGGCGTGGGCACTGCCACGATGTAAAGATCGGTCCGCTGATACGCACTGGAAAAACGGATGCCTTTCTCCACCGCCGCCTGAAACAGCTTGGAAAGCCCCTCTTCTTCAAAGGTCGTCCTGCCTGCGTTCAGCGTATTCACCAGATCTTCATTATAGTCTGTCCCCACTACCTCCACATCATGCGCCGCAAACATCAGTGCGGTGGGCAGGCCGATATATCCAAGTCCTACTACGTTAATCATCTCTGTCCTTCTCTCCTGTTCAAATTCTCAGTCATGGCTCCTTCTGTGACCGGTAAGAGTATTCACCGGGGTCCTGATTTTACTGCATGAAGCCTTCTTCTGCAGCGTCAGGAAATCTTAGAAGCACCCGATGCTCCCCGCCGTCACCCTCCCAGGAGATCTTCAGTACCTGGGCCTGCCGGATCAGTCCAAACTCCGGTGCATAAGAAGTGATTTTTCCATTCTGATAAATCTCCTGCCTGTCCTTTTCCTCCGGGCAGATCTCGCAGATCACCCGTTTTTTATGTTCCCGGCCCAAAACCTGTATCTTTTCCCCTTGCTGTACGTATTCATATTCCGGTGCCAGATGAAGATAACTGTCTGCCTGTCCGGATACCTGATCGCAGATCACCACACCATCTTTGTCAAACCGGATGCTCCTGCTCTGGGATCTTCCCGTACAGGTAACCAGGCTTCCTTTCACCTGTCTGCCGTCGCTGCTTCCGGATACCTGACGGATCCTTCTGCCGACCCGGTGTTCGCCCCAGCAGTCTGACTGTTCCTCACCTTCCAGCACCACCGTATTGTGAGCCATGGTGCTGCGAAAATAAGAGCGAAGTTCTCCCTGATACTGTCCGGTCCCTCCGTTTACAAAAAGAGGGCGTCCCATCCAGGCAAGTTCAAAGCTCAGCCCGTCGCAGTGGCCATGCCCCGGCATATAATCCGGAGCAATCTCTCCCGCATCAAAGACCAGCTTTTTCTTCTCATCTTTCAGGCAGTAATACCCGGCGGACGCAAAAGCGGTTTGTTCCTCTGGCACAATCCCGAACCACTTTCCGAGGGCTCTTAGAAGGCCGCCCACCGGTCTGGCCACATTGTCCCCGGAATCGTTGAAAAGCGGTGTCTGACCCATACCCTCTTCCAGAGAATACGCCGCATCCGCCATCTTCTGAAAAACTTTGATAAGCGGCGGCTTCACCGTCTTTCCAAAAGCCTCCATGGCTCTGGCTGTGCGCAGGAGATCTTCCAGGATAATCTTGTGGTACATCATGCTTCTTTCATAGTGCACACCGTCCGGCAGAATCTGCTCCCGAATCTCCTGTTCTAGTTTTTTCTTGTATTCTTTATATACGTCTGCTTCCTGAAAATAGAGGGAACCTAAAAGCACTGCCTTCAGATTTTCAAAATAATGATTTCCAAGCAGATGCAGTTCCAGCTTTTTCTGCAGATGACAGTACTGGGCATACATGCTGTTCTGCAGCTCCTGCAAAAACTCTTCATCCGCCTCAAGCACCTCCCCAAAACCGTCCATACAAATCCACAGATTGGTCAGCCGCAGAGAAATGGTATAGGGATGCCAGCCGTCACCGCTCCCCTTCCGGTTATCCAAAATCCAGCGCCTGACGTACCTTCGAAAGCATTCATAATAGGTTTGTTCTCTGCTTCTGCGCCAGGCAGCCGCCAGCGGAATCAAAAATTCCAGATAATGCAGATTAAAATTCCACAGATGGGATTTGGAATCCTCTTTCCAGTCCATTCCTCCCGGCCGGCCGCTTTCATGAAGAAGCGTGACAGTTCCACTTAGAAGTTCCTCAAGAGAAAACCGGTTCAGATAATCCGCATCCTCATCCAGCTCCTCCATCCACAAAGGCAGAGGTGCCGCGGCCGGTGCCGGAAGGCTGGTTACCGCCTTTTTTCCATGCTCCAGACGGTTCTTCATCAGATAACCAACCTGCTCTTTTTTCAGATATTTTAATGTCCAGTAATAGTTTTCAATCTTTTTCCACATATCGGATCACCTGATACAGCCGCTCTGTCAGTACTGAAAAATCAAAGTCTCTTGCACCCTGCCTTGCGTTTTCTGCCATAACGGCATAACTTTCTCCCGGAAGATCATGGAGCTTTTTGATCTCTTCTGCCAGAGCCCCTGGCGTGCATTCTTCCAGAGAGAGGCCGCACTGATATTGATCCAGGATGCAGTATCCCATCTTCACCGTAGAAATAATCGGCTTCCCGCTGGCCATGTATTCAAACAGCTTGTTGGAACTGTTCCCTCTCGACCAGTTGTACTGGGACTGGGAATAATTCAGAATATTGACCGAAGACCGGCTCAGAATATAGGGAATGTATTTTTTTTCCACAAATCCTTTGAAAACCACATTGGACAGTTTTTCCGCTTCTGCTCTCTTCTTTAGTTCCTCCAGCTGACTGCCTCCTCCGAAAATCAAAAAACGAATATCCGGATAATCCTTCAAAAGCTTTGCCGTATCCAGAAGATTTCCCACGTTGTTCACCGGGCGGATGGTACCGGTATAGATCACCTTAAAGCTGTCTGCCTCCAGGTCCTTGTCTTCCAGGATATCTTCCTGAATGCTTCTTTCATAATCCGCCAGCTTCACTCCGTTGTTTACATAAAAACATTTGTTCAAGTCAATGGTTCCGCCGTGCTCTGTATCCCAGCCCATCTCTTTGATATGATCTACATCGCCCTCCTTGGTGAACACGATGGCATCTGCATGGACATACATCCACTTTTCCCCGGCGCTTAGAAGTTTTCCCACTACGCTGTCCATCTTCACCTTTCCAAAGGAAAAGATCGCCTCCGGCCAAAGATCCCGCACTTCCACAATGACAGGCACGCGAAACCTGCGCGCCACGAAAATCCCGGCGATGCCCGTCAGCGGATGCGCGCTGGAACCCATGATCACATCCGGCTTCCCGTACTTCTTGGCACAGCCTTTTGCAATGCGCAGAAGCCCAAAGAAAAAGGACAGCATATTTTTCACCCGGGAGATTCCGTTGCCCTGATATGGGCTGGTCTTTACAAACACAAAGGGGACCCCGCCTTCCTCTGTGCGAAGATATGGCTTCCCTTCTGTGTCCACCCGGTCCCCGGTCTGATGCAGCTCGTTGGCCGCAAAGACGGTCGTCTCAATCCCTTTGTCCTTCAGGCATTCTGCAAAGTAATAATGCCGCAGCATCGGTCCGGTCTTCGGGGTTGTCGCATAATGATTGAAAATCCAAAATCTATGCATGGTTTTGTCCATCCTCCACGCCCTCTGTACTTTCTTTGGTAAACATAATCTTAAGAGTTAAAAATATAAGCCGGATATCCGACAAGATGGAATAGGTCTCAATGTACATCAGATCCAGCTTCAGCTTGTCCAGAGGAGTCGTATTGTATTTGCCGTAAATCTGCGCATAACCGGTGAGGCCGGCCTTCACTTTCAGGCGATAGATAAATTCCGGCGTTTCCTTACAGAATTCCTCAATGTACTGTTGCCGCTCCGGCCGGGGACCCACAATGCTCATATCCCCTTTGATAATATTCAGAAGCTGAGGCAGCTCGTCCAAACGGGTAGCACGGATAAACTTTCCCACTTTGGTGATCCGGCTGTCATTTTTGCTGGAAAACTGTGCACCGTGCTTCTCCGCATCCACGATCATGCTCCGGAATTTGTAGATAAAAAATTTCCTTCCGTTTGCAGTGACCCGCTCCTGTCTAAAGAGCACCGGCCCCTTGTCTTCCAGCTTGATGGCCAGAGCCGTCAAGGCCATAAAAGGAGCGCCGATCAAAAGCAGAATGCCCGACAGGCTGATATCCATCAGCCGTTTGACGATGCGCTGCTCAAAGGACAGTCCGTAATTGCGCAGCAGCAAAAACGGGGTGTCAAAAGAATGCACCTTGTCCGCCCCCCGAAGCAGGATGTCCGTGATCTCCGGCGCCACGTAGATCCGGATGGAACGCTCATAACAATATTTTAACAGAATGTTGCGCTTCTGCTCTTCCAGACCGTAAAGCATCATGGCGTCGCAGCTTTGCACTTCCATCTGCAGCTTATACAGAGGTTCTTTTGCAGATACACATTTGGAGATCTCATACAGATCTTTTCTGCCCGAGAGCTTGCGGATCAGATTGTCTTTTAGCTCCAGATCGCAGACCAGGAGCAGTTTCCTTGGCGGAAAGATTCTTTTCACCACCTGATCCGTGATCTGATTGACCACCAAAATCACGAGAAACTCCACCCCCAAAAGGGCAAAAATCGGCCATACAATCGGAAACGGAAACATGCCGAATACCATAATGATCTGAAGGTAGATCACTGCATTGGCAATCAGCGTCCCGAGTGTCTGGGACAGAATCAGCTGTCCCTTCTTATAATAAGCATATTTCATGCCGCCGTACATATAGATAAAAACTACCAGATAGAGCATATAAAACCCGATCATCATAAGGTTTCCCTTGTTTTCATAAGGGTTGCGCATCTGGCCGTTGTACAGGGACAACCAGACAAATGCAAAAAACAGGGTCTCAATCAGAATCTCGACACCGGCAATTCCAAGACGTATCAGCCTTTTGTACTGATCAAATTTATCCATGGCAGTCTATTCCCTCATCTTTTTAGTCGCTTGTATTCTAACACTTTCTTACTTCTTTTACAAGGATTACCGCCTGTTCTTTTTGAGAATGTCGAATACAGTCTATTGACACCCTGTTTTATTCCCCTTATAATAGCTGTGTTTAACATGCATAACTGTGCAAAAGGGTTACTGCTCCATCCGGGCCAGTAACAGGAGGGACTCCATGAAACTTAGTTTTGTCATACCATGTTACCGCAGTGAACATACCATTCTTCCGGTTCTGGAAGAGATCAAAGATAAAATGGCGGAAAAGCCGGAATACACCTATGAAATCATCACCGTAAACGATCAGTCCCCGGACCAGGTTCTCAACGTACTCCACCAGTACGCTGCTTCTCATTCCTATTTAAAAATTGTGGATCTGGCCAGAAATTTTGGACAGCATGCCGCCATGATGGCCGGCCTTTCCCTCACTTGCGGAGAGTGGATTGTCTTTCTGGACGACGACGGCCAGTGTCCCATGGACCGGCTCTGGGATCTTCTTGCACCCCTTATGCAGGATTACGATGTCTCCTTTGCCCAATACGAGTTTGAAAAACGCAAAGAATCTTTTTTCCGGGTGATGGGAAGCCGGCTTACCGATGCCATGATGCGTTCCTTTTTAGGCAAACCAAAAGATCTTCGGATGACGAATTTTATCGCTTTCAAAGCCTTTATCGCCAAAGAGATTCTCCGGTATCAAAATCCATACCCGTTCATCGACGGACTGCTTCTGCGCTCCACCCAGAAGATCGCCAATGTGCCCATGGAAGACCGGACCCGGTTAAGCGGCTCCTCTTCTTATACCTTTGTCAAGCTTTTGTCCCTGTTTTCCAACGCCTTCACCGCATTTTCCATCAAGCCGCTCCGGATCGCAACCTTTGTGGGCTGTTTCACCTCGGCAGTTGGATTTCTCCGGGGCGTCTATATCATCCTGTGGAAGCTTTTAGACCCCTCTGCCATCTTAGAAGGCTACAGTTCCCTTATGGCCGCCATCCTGTTCATCGGCGGCATGATCATGATGATGCTTGGGATCTGCGGAGAATACATCGGGCGGATCTATATCAGCCTCAACAACAGCCCCCAGTATGTCATCCGGGATACCTGGAATTTTGACCGGAAGCAGGAGGAGCCATGAACCAGACACCTGTATTATCTGTCATAACGGTATGCTTTCAGGCCAGAGACCAGGTACAGGCCACGCTGACCAATCTTTTGGAGCAGACCTGGACTGATTTTGAGTACCTGGTCATCGACGGCGGTTCCGGCGACGGCACCAAAGCGCTCCTGGATGGGGCCACCCCCGCCTTTTCTCAGGCGGGCATTCCATTTTGCTTTCTCTCTGAACCGGATCAGGGAATTTACGACGCCATGAACAAGGGGGTCCGCATGGCAGCCGGGACCTGGCTTCTCTTTTTGAATGCCGGCGACCTGCTCCTGGATCCAGAAGTCCTTGCCCGGACCTTCAAGACCCCGCCGGAAGCTAAGATTCTCTATGGAGATACCCTCTGTATCTATCAGGGACAGAAAAAGCTTTATCCCGCCCTGCCCCTTTCTCACCTCACCTACGAGATGGCTTTCTGCCACCAGTCCGCTTTTATTAGACGGGAGCTTTTGCTGGAACATCCTTATGACATCACCTACCGGGTCTGCGCCGATCATCACTTCTTTTTGTCCATGTATCTGCAGCAAATTTCCTTCGCCCGCCTGCCCTTTCCGGTCTCCGTCTACGAGATCGCCGGTTACTCGGACCAGCACAAACTCCGCTCCCACAGAGAACAGCACCGGATGCAAAAAGAACTGGGCGTCTTTCGTCCCACTTTGTCCTGGTTCTTTCGGGAGATTCGCTTTTACCTCAAACAAGGAATCAAACATATATTCGGACAGCATCTCATCGACCTGGTACGAAAAAAACGCCTGCACGAAAGGTAGCTACTCATAAAACAGTATCAACCAGCAAACTGAAATAGGGTAGCTGCCATACAGGGCGCAGAAAAAGGCGGGTAGGAAACAAAACGTTTCTTATCCGCTTTCTTCATGCCCCCGCAATCCTAAAAACATTCAAAATCCGCCCTATCGGGCTACTTTTTCATGTTTTTTCGGGTCCCAAAGTCATGTATTGGCATGCAAGCATGTCATACATGACCTTTTGACCCTGGCATCATATTATTTATTTGCATCTTTTTTGGCACGCTGCGCTTTCGCTCCGCTGCACACCTCCGTGATCTCCTGGGTGATCGCCGCCTGCCTTGCACGGTTATATTTGATCTTCAGCTCACGAAGCAGTTCATCTGCATTGTTGGTCGCCGCTTCCATGGCTGCCATTCTGGCATTGTGCACCGTGTAATAGGCCTGGACCAAAGCCCCGTAGATAAATCCGGTAATATAATTGGGAATAATCGTATCCACCGCTTCTTCCGCAGACGGAATCAGAAAAAATTCCTCCTGATAAACATCTGCAGGAATATGGGCAAGTACAGGACGCTCAATGGGAAGCAGCATTTTGTCTTCCGGCACACTCTGCATACTGCTCTCCATGCGGGTATAGATCACATGGATTTCATCCAGTTCATTATCCCGGTACTTATCCAGGATCTTCTCACTGATCCAGCGGGCTCTGTTAAAATTCGGACTCTGCACCGTGTAGCGAAAATTCTCTTCTATGGGAATATTTCTGGAAGTAAAATACTGCCGTCCCAGCTCTCCCACAACAAAAAGCTTCACATGATTCTCTGCATTGTCCAAAAATTTCTGAGCCAGATTCAGGATGTTGTGATTGTAGGCACCGGCAAGTCCTTTATCGCCGGTGATGACCAGAAGCCCGATGTTTGTACGCTTTACATCCGGTTTTTCAAAATACCTATGTTCCATCTCCGGAAGATGACGCAAAATCCGCGCAATCGTGGACTGAAGGGTATAAAAATATGGTTCGGTCGCTTCCAGCGCCTGTTTTGCCTTTTTCATCTTTGTAGAAGAAATCATATACATGGCGTTGGTAATCTTCCTGGTGTCCTGAATACTCTTAATCCGGCTCTGAATCTCTCGAAGCCCCGCCATCTTACCTCACCACCTGCTCTTTGTAATCCTTTACCGCTTTTATGATCTCCTCGATCAGAGGTTCGTCCAGGATCTGCATCCGCTCAATCGCTTCACCGATCTGAGGATACTGTCTGTCAATCCAGGAAAGCATATCTCTCTGGAATTTCTTCATCTCTTTCACCGGAACATCCAGAAGCAGTCTTTGATTTGCCGCACAGAGCGTAATCACCTGCTCATGCAGAGACATAGGTTCGCACAGAGGCTGCTTTAACAGCTCCATCAGCCCTTTTCCATATTGGAGCTGTTCTTTGGTCACTGCGTCCAGATCCGAGCTGAACTGGGTAAACACTTCCATCTCCCGGTACTGTGCCAGGTCAATGCGGATACTTCCGGCTGCCTTTTTCATGGCTTTTGTCTGGGCTGCGCCGCCCACACGGGATACAGAAAGTCCTACGTTGACTGCCGGACGCATACCTGCAAAGAACAGGTCGCTCTCTAAGAAAATCTGACCGTCTGTGATGGAGATCACATTGGTCGGAATGTATGCGGACACATCTCCTGCCTGAGTCTCGATGATTGGAAGCGCCGTGATGGAACCGCCGCCCAGAGCATCATTCAGACGGCTGGAACGCTCCAAAAGCCTGGAATGCAGGTAAAACACGTCGCCCGGATATGCCTCCCGCCCAGGGGAACGTTCCAGAAGCAGGGACAGAGAACGGTATGCCACCGCATGCTTGGACAGATCGTCATAGACGATCAGTACATCCTGCCCCCGGTGCATAAAGTACTCTGCCAGTGCCGTACCAGAATAAGGTGCGATGTACTGAAGCGGCGCCGGGTCACTGGCCGATGCAGACAGAACGATTGTATAGTCCATGGCCCCATATTTTTCAAAAGTGTGCACCATCTTGGCGACTGTTGAATTCTTCTGTCCGATGGCCACATAGATACAGACCACCCCTTTTCCCTTCTGGTTTAAGATCGTATCTACGGCGATGGAAGTCTTGCCGGTCTGCCGGTCACCGATGATCAGCTCTCTTTGTCCCCTTCCAATGGGAAACATAGAGTCAATGGCAAGAATACCGGTTTCCAGCGGCGTATCCACGGAACTTCGGTCTGTGATGCCTGGTGCCGGCTCTTCCACAGGACGATAATCAAAGGACTCCACAGGACCTTTTCCATCCAAAGGCGCCCCAAGTGCGTCCACCACCCTGCCGATAAAGCCGTCTCCCACCGGAATGCCAGCCATACGTCCGGTACGGACAGCCTTGGTTCCTTCACAGATTTCATCTTCTTTTCCAAAGAGAATACAGCCGATCTCATCTCTTCGAATATCCTGCACCATTCCCTTCAAGCCATTCTCAAAGACCAGAATCTCTCCGTACATGGCGTGATCCACACCGTCAATGTAGGCGATGCCGTCTCCGACCCGTCGGACCGCACCGATTTCCTGGCTCTCAAGTGCCACGTCCTCTAAACTTCCGCGAAGGATACTGATGATCCCTTTTTCTGCAGTTATGGACGTCTTGCCTGTAATATCCAAAGCACTTAATTTTTCTTCCAGAAGCCGTCTGCGCCCCTCCTGGCTCCAGTCATACTCCTGGGTACCTGCCCGGAGGACAAAACCGCTTTCCAGGGACGGATTCTCTTTTTTCTGAATGGAAAGCACTCTTCCCGGATACTTTTTCTCCAAAAACTTCCGGATGCCGGCGAACTGTTGTTCGTCCGGAGCCGTTACGTATTCCAATACACATTCCAGGGGGCCCCGTTCTGCTTCCGGTTTTTCCGTGTATTCCTGGATAATCGCTTCCAGCTGATCCAGCGCCCCGTCCTCTGCCAAAGTCAGCAGAAAAGACCTGGAATCCCTGGGAAAGATCTTCTGGATAATGCTTTCTTTTTTCTCCCGGGGGACAGAAGGGTTCTCAAGCTCCGCCTGAAGAGGCGGGACTTCCTTCAGGATATCCAGAGCCGTTCGAAGGGCCTCCGGCTTTATTTCCATACGGGTAAGCTGTTCCATATATCTGTCATTCTGCATGCGTCTCACCTGCTTTTGTCAAAAATTGATCATAGAGTCCCTGATCGCCGCCGGAAGACTGCATGGATTTTACCGCTGCATCCATAATCACAGAACGGATCTCCTGTTCTGCTTTCCCAACGATCCGTGCTTTTTCAAGTTCCGCTTCTTTCCTGGATGCCTCCACGATCTGCTCTGCCTTATCCTTCGCTTCCGTCACGATCCGGTCATACTCTGTCCTGGCTTTCTTTTGTGCTTCTGTGACTGCAGCAGCTTTTTCCTGCTCGATCTGAACCTGGAATTTTGTACATTTTTCTTTCTCTGCCGCGGCTTCTTCCTGAAGCTTCTGTGCCTTTGCATACTGAGACGCAATCGCCTCTTCCCGCTTACTGATCACGTTGTTGATCGGTTTAAACAAAAACTTTCGGATCAGAAAAAACCAGATCAGAAGATTGGCTGCTGTAAAAAGCAGATTGATATCTAATCTTAACATACTGATATCCGCCTTTCCCTAATTACTCAGGCAAGAAGGATAATGATCAAAAGAGCCACAACAAAACCATAGATAGCTGTCGCCTCCGCCAGTGCCGCACCAAATACCAGCATCTTCATGATCTTTCCCTCAGCTTCCGGCTGCCTTGCCACTGCTTCCGCCGCTTTGGACGTGGCGATCCCAATGCCAATACCTGCTCCAATACCTGTGAATACTGCAATACCTGCTCCAATCGCAATCAATGTAGACATCTTTTTTCTCTCCTTATTTCTTTCCTTTTTATTCTACTGCTTCTTTGATAAATAACCCAGTCAGGAATACAAATACGTAAGCCTGAATCAGACCGTCAAACAGGTCAAAATACATACTGAACAATACCGGCAGACCCACCGGAAGAATGCTCTCGATCAGCTTCATGATGACAAATGCCCCAAGTACATTTCCGAATAACCGCATGCAAAGCGACAGCGGCTTGATAAAGATCTCCAGTACATTGATGGGCGTCACCAAAGCCACCGGTTCCACAAAACCTTTCAGCCATCGCTTCAGTCCCTTTTTACGGATGCCTGCCGCTTCAATGAGAATGATACTCATAATCGCCAGAGCTGCTGTCACATTCAGATCTTTGGTGGGCGGTTTAAATCCAAGAACACCAATCAGATTGGCTATGCCCAGATAGATCAGAACCGACGTCAGATAGGAGGCATATGGTGCTCCCTCTTCCCCGACGATCCCTTTTCCGATGCCTTGAATCCATGTGACCGCATGCTCCAGCAGAAGCTGTCCGCGTCCCGGATGCTCGACCTTAAGATTTCTGGTCAGCAGAACGGACAAAAGCACCACCACCGCCATGATGATCCATGTGACAACCACGGACTCTGCAATCCCGATGCCGCCTATGGAAAATACGGTCTCACAGTTCAGCTCTTCCATCAGGGTTTCGCCCAGATTCCCCATAACCACACTTCCTTTCCTCAATAATCTTTCTGTAATTTGATACAGTCCTTCTTTAGAAAATAAAGGCCTTATCCCTCGTACGAATCATATTATAGTACGTTCTTCCAAAAAAGCAAGGTTGCTTTTAAAAATAATTGTTTGGATTTTGTATATTTTTTTGAAAAATATACAAGTTGCACCCGAATATTTGTTTGCTTTTTCATTTCAGTCGTGCTATAATAGGAAAAACGAATGTTCGATCTTAAGAGGAATTTTAATTCAGGAGGTTTTACTATATGGAATATGGAAAGATTACACCAAAGCAGCAGGAGATCCTCGACTTTATCAAATCCGAGATTTTACATAAAGGCTACCCGCCTGCGGTGCGGGATATCTGTGAGGCAGTACATTTAAAATCCACCTCTTCCGTTCACTCTCACTTAGAATCTTTAGAGCGCAACGGCTATATCCGCCGGGATCCCACCAAGCCTAGGGCCATCGAGATTATGGATGAGAATTTTTATCTGCTGCGTCATGAAGTCGTCAACGTTCCTCTGGTGGGGACTGTGGCAGCCGGACAGCCCATTCTGGCGGCCGAGAATATCGAATCTTACTTCCCGATTCCGGCAGAGTATGTGCCCAACACAGACACCTTTATGCTGAAAGTCAAAGGAGAGAGCATGGTAAACGCCGGGATCTACGACGGAGACCAGATCATGGTCCAGCAGCAGAATACCGCAAACAACGGAGAGATCGTCGTGGCTCTTTTGCATGAAGAAGCTACGGTTAAGACTTTTTATAAAGAAAACGGCCACTATCGTCTTCAGCCGGAAAATGATACCATGCTTCCGATCATTGTTGACGAAGTGACCATCCTTGGAAAAGTATTCGGAGTATTCCGGTTATTCAACTGAGTCCAGATACTCTTCCAGTGTGATGCCCTGGCTTGTTATCTTTTCAGCCGCATCGGTCCCTACATAGCGGAAATGCCAGGATTCATAAGATACTTTCGTAATGTCTTCTTTTTCTCTTGGATAGCGCAGAATGAATCCATACTGGCTGCAGTGCTCCTGCAGCCAGAGTATCTCTTTTGTGGTGCCCTGACGCTCATCCAGGATCTGATAATTTTTCGACACGATGTCCACCGCAAGTCCGGTTGCATGCTCGCTGCAGCCTACCGGCATGGTCTCCCGGACAACTTCTTCGTATGCTTCCGAGTAAGAATACCCCTGATGTACCAGCACATCGATATCTTCATCCAGAAGCTCTCTCTGGCGCTCTGTACTGCGGTAAGATGACGCAATCCAAAAAGACAGCCCCTCCTTCTCTCCGTCTTCCAGCATCCGGCACAGGGGATCATAGATCCTTTCATCCACTTCCGCACCATAAGCGCTGAGCCTCTTTAAGTCTGGCTGATAAGATTCCGGCAGCGGATGATCTTTGTTGACCAGAAGGATGTCTTTTGTTCCAAAAGCTTCAGAACTTTCTTTTTGTTCAAACTCTTTGGTCAAAAGGTCCTCCCCGGTGTCTGTATCCTGCCCCTTCTGCTGGGGGCCTGCAACGGTCAGCTGCTTTAATGCCAGAGAAGTCAGCTTTCCGGCAGCTACCAGGATGGTGATTCCCATAACGCTAATCACCATACGCCATGCCATTCGGCGGATCATTCTTCTTCGCATTCGTTGTCTTTTTGCTCTCGTTCGTTTCATCATAAATCCTTTTTCTCCTGCAAGCTGTTTGGAGGAATGTATGTTCTCATTCCACGGAAACTTTGACCCAATTCACAACATCCTGAAATCCAATGCGGACTCCGGGGTAAATCACGTCCTTATCGGCATCCACAATGGATTTTTCAATATAAACCGTCTGTCCGTCTTCCAGATACAAAAGCGCAAGGCACAGCTTCTGAAACAAATAGGTCTGTCCCACGGCGTTCCAGTCCGCAAAGCCGCCGTAATAAGAAGCACATCCCTGGGCAAATAAATACCCCACCTGGGATGCATACTCGGCATATTTACCCATCTCATCATTCTCTTTTACCTGGCTGTAAGTATCTGCATTGTGAATTCTGGCATAGTAGATCTCACTGGTGACCGCATTGATCACAAACGAATAATCAAATTGCTGATCATCCGAAAAGCGCAGATACCAGATATTCAAAAGTTCCTTTTTATTGACATTCTCCCTCGACTCATAGGTAAGCGCATAATACCGGGCCGTCTTGATACAGGAAATCCAGTCTTCGGTGACCATGAGTTCATTCTCCCCATCAACGGACTGGACGGCTTCTTTGTAAAAAGGTCCAATCCAGGGAAGCATCCCGCACTCCGATGCCATCATCGCCTGTCCATACAGACGTTCCAGAAGCTCGCTGCTGACCTGCACCGGTTCTTCCATGGAAGTAAGCAGCACTGGATTTCCCTCTTCTTTTCCCAGATACTGGAATGCCCAGATGGTCTCGGAGATATCATTGGAGCCTTGTTCCAGAAAAGAGAAATCTTCTCTTTTGGATATCTCCACCCGATTCAGGTTCCGAAAGTCCAGACTGCGGCTTACATACCGGGGCAGAAAAACCACGGCCAGAATCAGGCAGATCATCCCGGTAAAGCAAAACCAGAAAAGACGATTTTTCAAATCCATGTATTCTCCTGCCCCCCTTTCCCAAACTGTATGGCAACTGCGGTCCCCTTTCCCGGGATGCTGAAGATCCGCCACCTGGCGTCATGAATGGAAAGAATGCGGCTGCAGAGGGTCATCCCAAGCCCGGCACCGCCTTCTTTTCTCGCACGGGATTTGTCCACCATATAAAACGCTTCCGTGATCCTCGCAATCTCCTTTTGTTCCATACCGCAGCCGTTGTCCATAATACAAAAAAGATATCTTTGGGAATACTGCCTGCCCCGGATAACGATCTTTCCGCCCGGTTCCGTTGCTTTTCTTGCGTTATCCAGAAGGTTGGTAAAGACAGAGAGGAGAAGATCCCGCTCCCCTTTTATGAAACCATTCTCAATCCCCACCCACAGCGTGATTTCCTTCTCTTTTCTTTTGATGGCGGTCAGCCGGATCGCAGTCTGAGACAGTTTGCGGATGGACAGTCTTCGGAATTTGTAAGTCTGCTTGTCAGATACAATCAACTCCAGCAGTTTATATGACAAACTTTCCAGCCTCTTTCCCTGTTGGAAGATATAGTTGACTGCCTCTAATGTCTCTTCTCTGGTACATTCCACCGTTCGCAGCATATCTGCATAACCGATGATAGAGGTGAGCGGTGTCTTCAGTTCATGGGCAAAAGAGGCGGAGAAATCTTCCTGTTTTTTTGCCTGCATAGTCAGCTCATCCATTTTTTCCGAGATCGTATCCGCCATATGATTAAAATCCCGGGCCAGTTCTGTGATTTCGTCTCTTCCTTTCTCCAAAGCCCGAACCTTGTAGTCTCCTCTGGAAAATCTCCTGGCAGTGTGTGACAGTTCCCGGATCGAACGGGTCAGCACATGAGTCAGCAAAAAGACAAGTATTGTGGTAACCGCTGTGAGCACCAGCATTACAAGGGTATACCAGTCGTAATACTCCTCCCGCTCCTTATAGATATCTGAAATATTCCGGATGTTTTCCAGATAATACGTTTTATTTCCGATGCTGGAACGACAGGCAAACAAAAGGTAGATATCTTCCTGTACTTTCAAAAGCTGATAGCCGCAGGGGGCCTCTTCCGTCTCCAGCGTCATTTTCAGAGAATCACCGGAAAAATCCATATGCCCTTTGTTCTCGTAAAGCAGCTCCTGCCTGCCATTGTAAACTTGATAGATGCTTTCAGAATCTGACAGATTCTGCACAACAGATGCCGCTGTGACCGGGATGATACTGTCATCCTGGTAAATCTCGTCCAACATATTCAGATTCATTTCAAAGGAAAGCTGAAACATCCGATTCTCCCGCTCCGCTTCTGAAAGCACTCTCTGGTAGTTTTTTCCGAAGGTAAGCTGAATCATCCAGGTTCCAAAGATTCCGAAAGATAAGAAAAGAAGCACCGTAAAAGAAAAATATACTTTCCAGAAAAACCGCATGGCTATGTCTCCAGCCGATATCCGATCTTATAGACCGCACAGATATGACCTTCCCAGGAAAGCTTTTTTTTCAGACGCTGTACGTGCAGATCCACTGTACGGCTGTCTCCTGTATACTCCTTCTCCCATACCTGCTCATAAATCACCTCCCGGTACAAAGCGATGTTGGGGTTCCTGGCAAAAAACAGCAAAAGCTCGTATTCTTTCAAAGTCAGCAGAATTTGTTTTTTATTCTGCATTACAATCCTGGAAGTCAGATCAATTTCCACATCCAGGATACGGATCGTCTTTCCGATCTTATTGTAACGGCGCATAACCGTCTCTACTCTTGCCAGAAGCTCCACAATCTCGAAAGGTTTGGTGATATAGTCTTCTGCTCCCATCTTAAGTCCTGCCACTTTGTGATCCGTGCTGCCCATGGCAGTGATAAAGATGACCGGAAGGTCCAGAGTCTTTGCATATTCCATCAGTTCATAACCGTTGATCTTGGGAAGCATGATGTCTAAAAGCAGCAGATCAAACCGTCCTCCTTCCATCAAGTCAGCTGCCTCTTCTCCGCCAGACGCACAGGTACAGGCATAGCCTGCCCGGGTCAGATTCATACGAATCAGGTTTGCGATTGGCTCCTCGTCTTCTGCGATCAGTATTTTCAGCATGATTCTTTTGTCTCCCCCTTTATGTATAATCAGGATAGAATGAGTTTGCATCCAATTTGTATCTGTCTATTAGATTTTCTCAGAATAAAAAAGGTTGCAGCGATTTTAATGTTCCGCTGCAGCCTTTATTATAAAAGTGATAAAAAGAGTTGTCACCTGAAAAATTTGGAAAAGTTAGAATTCGATCCTGCTCTCCCCCAGCAAAACGGCTGTTACCTGATCCGGATCCACCACCTGATCAAAACTAAAAAGCAGCTCATAGGATGCTTCTCCTTCCCGAAAACCTTCTCTTAGAGGAATCATCACCCCTTCATCCACTTTGGTTCCATCTGCATAAGATACGCCTGTAGCATAGAGTTCCCTTAGCTCATCCAACTGGTCCAGGCTAACCTGCTGGTCTGCTTCCATGGCACGGACATCGCTGCCGTCATAGACGATAATCATGGAGAGCGGCGAAAGAGCCACTGACTTTACGTGCACCGTATAAGCGCCAAGCTGACAGTCTTTATCCAGCTCATGCGTGATCATATCCGACGAATGGACATCCAGAGCAAAATCCCAGGCTCCGGATACCAGCACTTCTCCTTCTCCTGCCTTCTGTGCAGGTTCCCCTCTAAGAGCGGTAAATTGCAGGTTCATGGACAGATTTTCTTCTGACTGTGTTGTTTTCGTGCCGTAGATCTCAAAATAACGGGTATTTGTCACTGCCTGATCTGCCTCAGACACAAATCCCCAGCCCAAAGCACAGAAGGGACTCTCTTCTTCTGCAAAGTCCATCGTGTAGTCCATCGAACAGTCTTCTGTGATCTTCTGCCCGGGATCTTCCGCAGTCACTTCAAAAAGAGCATAGAACCGGTTCTGGTCCTGGATGGTCTGAATCGCGGTAATGGTAATCCCCTGGTCTGTGACTGTCTGAGACACTTCCTGGGCCATCTGATTCATGGAAAGCTCATTTTTTGTCTCTTCATCGGCCTGAAACACCTGTCCGGCTCTTTCATTCCAGGAAAAGACTCCTGCCGCTGCCGCAGTGGTTCCCGCCAGTGCCACAAGGGCAGCTGCCAGTAAAAAGATTCGTTTCTTTGTTGTTTTTTTCATTCTTGGTGCCTCCTGTTCCTCAAGTTCGGACAGAGCAGACAGTACAGAGCGGTGCACCAAATCGGGTACTTCCGGGTATTCTTTATTCCAGTCAACATGTTTCATAACCATATTCCCCATTCAGCCTCTCTTTCATAAGGTTTCTTGCACGATAAAGTCTGACTTTCACTGTACTTTCTGAAAGATTCAAAATGCCCGCGATCTCTTTTACCGAATAACCTTCCACATAATGAAGGACAAAAGGAACCCGGTAATGCTCTGGAAGCTTCTGGACGGTCAGATACAGCTCCGAATAAACGGTCTGATCGTTTGCTGTACGCTCGTCCAGGTAATCTTCATAGGACACCTGCTTTTTGCGCTCCCGGATCAGCTGATAAGATTCGTTGATCAGAATCCGGGTAATCCAGGTTTTAAAATAGACTTCGTTCTTCAACGTATGCAGTTTCTGATACGCGGAAAGAATCGCATTTTGCATGGCATCCGCACAATCCTCGTCATTTTTCAGAATAGATTTTGCAATGTGGTACAGACTTTTCTCTGCCTTCAATACCTCTGCCGTAAATTGTTCCTTGTTCATCTTGTCTGCCTTTCCTGCAGGTTTCAGCGCTGAATCCTCTGGCTTTCAATTTGTTTTACAACAGTTAGATGAACCGGGGGAGGAAAAGGTTACAGAATGAAAAAAATTTTTTTACAGATATCCTTTCTTCAAATCTTCATAGCCTTCCCGGCCTTCGTATGCAAATTCTCCAAAAAGATCCAGAATGGCAGAAGGATCCAAAATCTCGCTGATCAAAAGATCCAGATAATCCCGGATTCTCCTGAGATTGGTGTGCACCAGATAGCCGGGCACTTTCTTCCCCAAAAATAGTTCTTTTCGGTATTTCTTCCCTTCTGCCGCCATGTATTCCTGCTTATCAAAAACCAGACAGGTGGCAGCTTCCCTGCCGTCATCTGCATAAATCATCAGATGCCTTCCCTCATCCTGCAAAAGCACCAGATGGCGGCATGAGGTGGATATGGATGTATGATACTGCCAGGTGAGCGTAAGCGTTCCAAGCTGTCCCCACATATAGCGGAAAAGCTGCTGTTGAACCTCTGCCTTCTGTTTTCCCACCTCTATGGTTTTGGATGGAGTTCCATCCATCTCCGTGTAAGACATCCGAACCGGAAGATGAGGCAGATAAAACCGGTCCTGAATCTGGTTGAAGGCCTGGCTGGCCGGATATCCCCCGTACAGCCTCCTGGCAAGACAGTAGCGCTGTCTGGTTTCAAAACGATAGATCTGAGGCGACCACATCATACTCCTGGGATTCGGCACGGAACAGGCTATCTGTGAAAAGATATCTTCCAGCTGATCGCGGATATAACCAGAATTCGGATGAATCACATAATCCGGAAGCCGTCCCAGTCCAAAAGGAATCCGGTTCACATCCTCTGTGCTTACTTCCCGGTACAATTCCGGCATACTCACCAGAGCATACCAGTCCTGGGTCTGATGATTAAAATAAAAGCAGGCATATTGGGCTGATTTTTTCCCCTCCTTGATAAAGATCAGTGCATGTCCGCCATAGGACAGTTCCAGCCGATTCAGTTTCTCATCAAAATATTCGGTCAGAAGCTCCAAAACGGTTTCCTCTGTGATATCCTCCTGCGAGATTATTTTCTCCGGGTGATAAGGCATTCGAACCAGAACCTGCTTTGGCAGAACCGCCATGGAAATCCGGATCGGTCCCTCAGCCTTCGAAAGCGCTCTTAAAAGCCTTGTTCCGATCCGCACTGCCATCTCTTGATCACTGGCTTTACAGCCGCTGCCTGGAAGAGGAACTTTTTGATATCTGATTTTTTCATAGAGCAGATAGGAGGCATTCTCGTAAATATCGCATCCGAAAAACTGCTCTCCTCGCTCCGCATAAAGACTGCAGACCGGAAAATCTTCTGCTCCCAGACGGCAGATATCCCCGGCGATACAGTCTGCAATGACCGAAATATCTTCTTCGTGTACCGGAAGCCTGGAAAGCCGCCGCATAAGTTCTTTGTAGATTGCAAGATGTTCTTTATAAGGCGCCGCCGCGATGGGCACAAGAAGCCAGAACTTCGCATCCTCTTCGACATCGGTCAAAGCTTCTCCCGGAAAACGGGGCACATACAGACTGTCGTTCCAGCGGTATTCCAGATGCCTTGGATGAAAATGGATCGAAAGCACCTGATCCTCAAACCAGATCTGTATGGGAGAAAGACCGCTTATCTTTGGATCTGCAAGCTGTCTGCTCCACTTGGGAGAGTAAGGCATCCGCTCTGCCAAGTATTGTTCCAGACAGATGGATTTTTGTATGCCCCGGGCCAGATGAAAAGCAGCATTCAGATAGTAGCGCACATAGGCCCGTTTCTGAAAATCAAAGCTGCCCCATGTAAAACCGGACTGTTCATCTTCTGTAAGTTCTGTCACTAACTGATCCGTCACCTCCCGGTCTTTGGATGCCTGCGCGATCTTTTCCAGAATCTGACTGCTGTAGGGCGCATCCGGGTGCTTTTCAAAATAATCCTGAAGCTTTAAAAGCAGATATTTTCCGCTTTCCTTACGGATCCAGTAACGCAGCACCTGTTCTTCTACAAAAGACGCATCCGTCAGGGCATCTGCCACATCTTCACGGGCCAAATAGCAGTCCAGCCGCTGCCGCTCTTCTTCTGTTTTTCCTTCGTTGAAAAAATACGAGGTGCCTGTATCATACTGATTAAAATCCCGGATTACTTTTGTAAAGCTGATCCGGGGTTTTTCCAAAAGATTTGGAATCCTGGACAGCACTGCCTCCCGAAGACCGCCATAAAGCAGCTTTTCCCTCCCGTTGGTGGCTGTATCCAGTCGCAGATGATCCCATAATATCCGGTAAACTCTGTCCGGAAGTTTCGTATGTCGGAAAAAATATGTGATCAGCTTCAGCGATTTGGGATGTCTTTGGGACAACTCGTACTGACCGGCATTGGCAATCGGCCGGTCTGAAATATTGGAGAGCAGGTAACGGTCAATAATCTTTCCCAGATAAAGCGTCTGTGCATCGGTCCAGGTCTCATCCTGTGCAAGCACCAAAAGCTCCCGATAGTCCCGAAACCCCGCCTGCATGGCCGGATCATTTTTCTTAAAGGCGGTAACAGCCGGCCCCATCCGGGCGATCTCCACAATGTACTCAATCCCCGTGAATATTGCCTGATTCTCCGCCTGGAACTGATCCCCAACCTTCCGGATTCCATAGGCAATATAAAGTTCTGTCAAAAATTCTTTGCTGGGCGGATATTCCGTCTGAAAGTCCCGGGCCACCTCCCACATAAGCTTTACAAATTCTTCTTCCCGGTATCCTTTTAAAAAGATTCCTGACAGAAAATAATCCGACCAGGCCACCCGGTCCTTCCTGCACTTTCCTGTATACAATTCCCGAAACTTCTCAATCTCTTCTCCGCTGCGAAAAGGATTTCCAGCTGATGTCCCTTTCCAGGAACAGCTTTGCGGCCGTATCTTCCTTTGGTTATCCGGCCTTCCAGTCTCCGCCTCCCCGGTATCCTTCCCGAAACGATATTCTGACTCTGCCATACGCGCTTCCTCCTCATGATCACTTACTTTTTAACAATTATACCGGATCTCTCCTGCAAAATCCATCCCCTATTCCCCTGCTCTTTTTTCTCTTCCTGTCTGATACGCTTTTTCCAAAACTCCTGTGTTTGGTCTGCATGATACCTGGATCGTATTTGAAAATTCATTCCCGAAATCTGCCGGAAAGCAGTTTTCAAACACGCTCTGGCGAAACTCCGAAAAATCAAAGACCCCGCTGCAAGCAACGGGGTATCAAGTTTCCCTGATACATTCCATTTGCATCCAGTAGACAAAAAAAGAGTCCAGAACCGTTTTCACAGCAAGCAGTCCTGTACTCTTCCCTTTTTTCTATGCGCATACACTCTGAAAATCCAGCCGGATCAGTCGGTTCCCGTCCTCGTCCTGGGGATTTCTCATATACACAAGGTCCATATTTCGTGCCTGAAATTCCACCACTGCCCGTTCCAGAGAAATCGCCCGGTAAGTCTTTGAGCCGCGTCCATCCTGCGGAATTGAATGATCGTTTTGCGGATCCCAAAGGATCAGAGAAACCACTTTGGCATGGCAGGCCAGTGCCAGCTCCACGGTCTTCTGAAGTCCCAGATATTCTGCGGCCAGGTTAATCAGTAACACATCAGAGTCCTTGATCGCCGGATTGCGGTAATCCAGCTCATAGATATTCTGTTTTTCGTATTGTTCCATCTGTTGCCTGTGAAGGGCATCCAATAAAGCGTGAATCATCTTTCCTCCGTCCTTTGCATGTTTTTATAACCGTGTCGTACTTTTCAGTTATCTTTTATGGTTCTACTATATTAGACGCTTTTTGTATCAAAAAAGTTTCAAGAGAAAGAAAAAATTTAAAATTTATTTGTTTTCTTCCTGATCCAGGATAGATTCTAGGTCCAGTTCTACTTTTTTGCGGCGGATCAGACGGATCCCGCTGATCATCAGGATGACAGCCATCACAAACCTTGGAAGGCGATACAGATAATCTCCCACAAGACTTGCAAAATCCGAAGAAACATATACCCGAAGCACAGCTGTCAGATTCTGGATCGACGGTCTCCAGATCAGCAAAATGCCAAGCAGCAGCAGAATCCAGCCAAATACTTTTGTCTGATTGTCATTTAGCCTTCCTTCCGGCAAAAGCTGATCCAGATGGAACAGATAATCATCTTCCAGCGCGTAAAACTCTTCATCCGGAAGACTTGCCTTATTGTGTGTGTTAAACAGGCTGTAAAACCATAGGATGATCAGACCGGGCAACATCCCCTGCAGTTCCAGTGTCGTGATGAGGATCATCAGTCCAAAAGTCAGACACATGATGCTTAAGCCTTCTTTCATAAATCCCAGATACATCTCTCCTGCCCCCGGCACCAGAGAACATATAAATGTCATAAATCCATTCTTTTTTCTAATCATTTTGCTCCTCCTTATCATCTATATCGATCAGCCATCCGCCAATCCGGTCTAACCGGTCCAATCCGCTTTGAATCCGCTCTGTAATGGTTTGCCTGGCATCTTCTAAAAGCCGGGGTTTTCGGTTTGCCCAGGATTCCTCCTGTACCGGAACCGCAAATAAAACCAGAATAGATACTGCCACTGCAAATCCGACTTTCAGGCTGTATAAAAACAGGCGCATCTGCCTGGAGGTCTGATAGACATTCCTGCCGGCCTGCACCCGAAGACTTTTACTCTGCTCTAAAATCTCTTTCTGCAGATATGCAGGCGGTTCTGCCAAGTCTTGTTCCAGAAAATCGAACAAAAGTTCGGCGCAGTGATCACAGCATCCTGTGTGCGTAAAAATCATCTGCTGTTCTTCTGCTGAAAGGGTACCTGCCTTCCAGGCTTTCAGCCATTCTTCTGTCAGATGTCCGCTCCACGTTCTCATCTGGCCCCGTCTCCTTTCAGTCTTTTTCTCAAAAGCGCTTTTGCGCGGTAAATCTGTGTCTGTACAGTCTTTGGATTCCGTCCTTTTTCTGCTGCGATCTCTCCTGCTGATTTTTCTTCATAGAAGTGTGCCTCTGCGATCTCGTCATACGGCGGCGGGAGCTGCCTGCAAAGAGCCAGTACTTCTTTTTTGGACTCCTCCATCAAGCAGGCGGCTTCCGGACTTGATGCTTGATCCGGAATCTCTAAAAATATCTCTTCTTTTGCCGGTTCCATTTTGCGGGCTGCACTTTTTTGGTGATCCAGACATTTGTTGGTGGCAATCCGACAAATCCATGCACGTTCATGCCTGCCGTCAAAACCAGGCAGTTTCTGATAGACAGACAGGAAGGTGTCCTGGGTCAGATCCTGTGCATCAAACGGATTCCCGGTCATCCGGCAGCACAGCGTATAGACCAGCCTTTCATATTTGGCAAGCAGCGCTGCAAACTGTTCTTCCCCTTCGATCATTCCTGCCTCCTCTCTGAACGGTTCACTTATTATAACGAGTGGAAAATGGAAAACACTTCAAATTTTCGAAAAAAGAAAAAAAGAATTTAAAAACAGGAAAAAATATGATACAATTTTCAGGACAGAGAGATGAAAAATCCACAGCGAAAAGCCGTACAATCCCCGGAAAGATTTTCAGGCACATGTGTGACAGAATATCCTAAAAGATCATACAGTGGGAGGGCTGAAGCAAAACGATAGACAGGAGGATCCAACTATTATGAAACAACAATTATCAACAGGAATCGCCCTGCTTCTGATCTTATCTATCCTGACCGGTTGCTCGGGCAGGAGTCAGACAGAAGAGCCGGCCGTTACGGAAGAACCAGTTTTACTGGAATTGTCACAGACTGAGATTCCGGTCACCATAGATGATCACGAAATACTTGCAGGAAGAACTACCATACAGGAACTGTTGGATGACGGTTTCCGGGTTATGATCTCCAAATGGCAGGAGGACCGGGTCGTACAGCATGAAGTGGATCCCAAAGAAGTTTTAGAACCAGGAGTCAATTACCATGAGTTATTTATTGAGGTTGCAGATTCCGCCTTTATGCGTCTTTCGGTGCGGACCGAAGAAGAGGGAATCTGTATGGGCGATGCTCCGATCACCAGAGTAGAGCTGCATCTTTCACATGTAGCAGAGACACTGCCTGACAATATCCTGCTGTGCGGTGTACCTGTAAAAGAGCTCACCCGTGAGAAAGCCGGAACTCTGTTCCCGGATTTTGAACAGGAAGATCTGTCTGTCTACAGTCGTGGTGTCGATTACAAATGCAACCTGATGTTCAGCCCCAGTACATTGATTCTTTACCAGTTCTCCCTTCGCAGTACCATCGGAGATGCACCGGAACCTGAGATCAAAAAGCCGTCCATCTGGTAATTTTGTAATTCTTTTTAATTTCTTAAAATTCCATCTTGTATTTTTTGCCAGACGTGCTATAATAGGGGACATGGAAGCATAGCTCAGCTGGGATGAGCGTTCGCCTCACACGCGAGAGGTCATGGGTTCGAGCCCCATTGCTTCCATTTTCTTTTTTATACAGCAAAAAGGGGCATTAGCGCAGTTGGGAGCGCGCAACATTCGCATTGTTGAGGCCGTGGGTTCGAATCCCATATGCTCCATAGAGCGGAAAAGCTTGTGAAATCAGGCTTTTCCGCTTTTTTCTTATCTTAAATCCGGTTGTATTCTGGGGCTGATTTTAAGAATTTGTGTACTGTTTGTGTACTATTGGGAAAGCTGCACGGCCACCCTCTCCGTGGAGCTGGTCCATGTCCGGTTGAACTGTTCCACGCCGCTGCCTCTGTATGCCTGGGTTTCTGCTGTCTCTGGAAGAAACGCTTTCAGCTGCTTTGCTCCACGGGACCTCCTGAGCGCCTGCATTCCCCTGCGCTCTGACTGCCGGATCGCTTCGATAGTCACGCCGTAGACTTCCCCGATCTCTTTCAGTGTCATGTTCTGCTGGTACTTCATCCGGATCACGGCCGGCTGTCTGTCCGGAAGATGGTCCACCATGGACCAGAGCACCGTCCTGAGGTGCTCCTGATCCAGCCGTTCAGCAGCATCTTTTTCCAGATCTTCCCCACTGGGAACCGTATCCCCTATGGTCAGATCTTCACTGTCCGGCAAAGCCGCGTCCAGGCTCCCCACGCTGTCCAGAATCATATTCTGCCTGATCTCCCTGATCTGATCCACAGACAGGCTCATATGCTGCGCTGCAACCCTGTCGGAAGGCTCCTGACCACGCTGCAACTGGAAGGCATTACAGAACTTCTTATACTTCATGGCCAGCCCATGTGCCCGGAAGGATAACCGCATACTGCCCTGATTCATCAGGACATAACGGCGCATTGCCTGGCTGATATGGTATTCTGCATAGGTCAGGAACAGCACCCCCTTATCCGGATCATATCCATCAATGGCCGGATACAGGGCAATATAGCCCTCCTGTTCCAGATCCTCAAGGTCAGCCATGCCCTGGTATCTCATTGCCATTGTATGGATAAAGGCCTTTACCTGCTGCCAGAGCTGCAACATATTCCTGCTTACGTCCTCCCCGGCTCTAATTCGGGTCACAAGCTGTTCATTGGTCATTGGACCGTCATCTCCTTTATTTTATCAGACAAAACACACAAGAATAACTCATAGACATTTCTGCCCGCAAGTTATTCCCGCACCTGGTCTTTAAAGCTTCTGGCCTTACAGTATATGAACAGACAGGGATACTTCTTGATATTCCGTTTGTTCAAGATTATAGTATCCCATATATCCCGGCCCATTGCAAATACAAATCCCATGCGTGCGTGTAAAAATGCTAAGTTTTGCTGAGTTCCTTATATGTGAGTAAAAGTGTACGATTTTGACAGATTTATATATTACACTTCAGGTTTTCTCAGGTTTTTTACCTCCACATAGACTCTTTTAAAGCACCCATCCTGATGCCTGGCAATCTTCCAGGATTTTACATCTGGTACCAGCTTTTTCATGATCCGCTCAAGTTCTTCCTGAGACTCGTATGATACTCTAATTTTTACCAACAAAGCCCTGCCTCCTTTCTATTGGAGCGCTGTATTCGTTGGTTTTGGAAACATTTCGAACGTTCGCTTTACCGGTTGCAACTGTTCGCAAAAAGTTGCAACCTGCATCTGTTCCGGTTGCAACCGGAAAACGCAGAAGAATGCCCGCATTTACGGCCATTCTTCTGATCTTCTGTGATTCATATTTGAGTTTGTTTTTACACATTTGTTATACTGTATCTGCAACCCTCCCTGACTTCCTGAGCGCCATTCTGAGCTTCCAGAACGGACAAGCACCCTGTCACCAGCCTTCATCTGATCAATCAGGATCCCGACAACTCGCAGGCGTGCAGCTTCCCATCCAGCCGGTACGCTGCCTTTATGATCTGCCGGAACCCATATGTAACCGGAACATCACTGACACTCTACCGGGTCGCCAGCAGATAGATTGTGTATCCGTCTATCAGATGCCCGGAGCTGTCCAGGATGATCCCCGATTCAAAGGAACCATGAATCTGGTAATACAGGTCCTTACGCTCCATCTTCTCCGGAGCTGGTGGGTGCTCCGTGAAGCACAGGAAAATCTTTATACAGTCTGTCCCCATTATATCAGGATTTCCTTTCTGTGAATACCCTGCTGCTGGCCGAATCGGATGCATATTTTCCGGAAGGGACATTTTCCAGAAAGGGCAGCAGGCGTTTTTTTACTCCTGTACCGTTTTGGATCCTCCTTTCATCTCGATCAGTAACGGCTGCCTGTGCTCCGCTGCAATGAAAACGGCTGTCATATAGGGGAGCCGATGTGGGCAACGCTTCCGGCAGTTCGTCAGAATCATCAGTTTTAACTGTAGTTGGTCGTCTATCGGAACATCATCCAGGATCTTTACAAACTCGATCATCAGCGTTTTATGCTCCGGGATCCCTTTCTGCCAACCCGCTGAAGCCTCACAGGACCCGAAGGATGCCTGATGCTCCAAATCAATCATCTGTACCATAATTTCTCATTCCTTTCTTTACAAAGGGGCAGCAGGCGTGTTATACTGCCTGCGTGCCCCGTTTAGCTATGGTTTGCGGGTTGCCTGCCTTTGTCAGAGGTCCAGTCTGGCAGAGGCGCTTTTTATTCTCCCGGCGTATCCTGTCCGCCGTCTCCATGATCTCGTTGTGCCGCCTGATAAATTCCGGGCTGTTCAATCCAAGACACTTTTCCTCTGCGGCTGTCAATGCCGCCATATCTTCCAGTGATAACATATCCTCACCGCCTTATAATGCCGCAAATCTGGCATTTTCAAAAAATTCCTTGTTTTTATGCCTGATATACTCCCGGTCAGTGTTCATAAAGTAAACTGTCATGTGGTTAATCTCCATGAACTCCGATTGTGTCAGGGCTTCAAGATGCCTTGCCATCTGTGCTTTTCCGTAGGTCTGATATAATAACTCTGTGGAAAAGGAACGCTGTGCATAAAGGGCTTCACGCTTCAACTGTTCTAAAATTTTGTTTTCTTTCATACCTCACCGCCTTTATACTGCTATGTTAATCAGCGCTCCATAGGTTTCCTTCTGCCCGTATCCGCCTATAATCTGTATATCTGCTTTAAGAGCCATGCCAGCGTCAAGAACTACCGCAACACTTTGCGATAAGCCTTTAGGCAGGTATCCTATATGAGCATATCCAACGCCCTGTATGCCGATCACCACCGCTACCGCGTACTTGTCAAATGTGTTCGCCCTGTCGCGCCTGAGATATGTGGTGAGGTCAGAAGGCTTTCTTTGTGCTATGAACTGTAAAAGCTTCTGCCTGTTGTCAAAGGTCACGCCCTGGACTCTCACGGTCATACCTTCCTTAATTCTCCGCCATGCTGTCTTGAATGCATTTGAAAGTGAATAACCCAGCTTGCGGAGCTGGTTCGCCATTGTTGCCACCGCCTTTCTCGTTCTTGTGATCTGTTCCATATCTGCATCCCCTTTCTCTTAAGATGCTTCTATTATACACGAAAACACAGTGTATGTATACTGGCATTATACACGAAAATAAAGTGTATATTTTGTCTATTTTATACACTTGTTTTTCGTGTATATTTATGATATAATTCTCTATAATGGAGAAGGTATATTTTTATCACGCCTCCCCCATGAATCCAAAAGAAAGAAGGTGCAAATATGCCGATTCAGTACAAAATAAATGTAATAGCCGCTTTAAAAGATGCAGGATATTCCACATACAAATTGAGAAAAGAAAGAATACTTGCTGAATCCACATTACAAAAGTTTCGTAATAATGAGATGGTATCTTGGGAAAATATTTCAACCGTGTGCGCACTTCTCAACTGTCAACCCGGCGATCTAATGGAGTATATACCGGATAATCCAAATTCTGGCCCAGAATAACCCTTTTAGAGAAGGTGTCTTTATTTTACCGACCCCATGAATCCAAAAGAAAGAAGGTGTCATTCATGACGTACAATCAGAAACAAAAAGAATACACAATGAATTACATGAAAGAAAAGCTGGACGAAATAAAGTTTCGTGTTCCTAAAGGTCAAAAAGCTGTCATAAGAGAACATGCAGAGAAACATGGGGAAAAGCTTACCCCATTTATTATTCGTGCGATCAACGAGACTATGGAGCGCGACAACGGGCAGCAGGACTCAGACTCTGACAGGGAATGATCTCCCAGCACATTCATTCCTGCTGCCCACATTGTTTTGATAGCTTCAGGTGAATAATAAGATCAAACCAACTACCACAATGACCAGCCAGGCAACTGCTGCTACAAGCTTTAAAATATTTTTCATGTTGATTTCTCAGATGGACTCTGGTATATTTTAAGGTGTGGGGAGGTTTCCCTCCCCGTTCCTTATTGGAGACTCTCTATTATCATTTTAATGACTGCTATGAGAGTTCCAATTTCAAGGGCAAGTTGTGTAAGTGCTCGTACCACTTTTATCAGCTTGCCTATTTTCCTGTCCATCTGCATTCCTCCTTTCCTCTCTTGATGGTATAAGTATAACATGTTATGTACATAACTTCAATGGGCATAATCAACAAAGTTATGTACATAATTTTGTGTATTTTTGTTATGTACATATTATTGATTTTGTGTTATACTTTTATCGTAAGGTGGAATAGGATTTCATCAAAAAACCCAAACAGTATAGAAAGAAGGTATTATAATGGCTTTGTCTGAACAACGTAAAGAATATCTATACGATTATCAAAAAACAAAATTAAAGCGTATTCCTCTGGATGTTCCAAAAGAAAAGTATGAACAAATTAAGGCTGCTGCCCAAAAGACAGGTGATTCCGTAAATGGATATATCAAAAAAGCAGTTGACGAGCGCATGAAGCGTGACCAGATCGGGCAGCAGGACAAGGAATAGCCCTCTGACCCGCTGTGCGCCTCATACAGCGATCTTACAGGAATACGTCAACCTAACGGATCAAATAACAGGCAGCAGGACTCAGACTCTGACAGGGAATGATCTCCCAGCTCTTGATCTGGCCCTGCTGCCCGCTTCCTGGTTCTCTCTGGTCTCCGGAAGTTTCCCGATCGGCAGCAGGCGCCCTGATCGATGACCTGCTGCCTAATATGCCCGTCCTGAAGCCATCCCCCGGCCCTGCTGGTGATAGAGTCCCGGCAGAGCCGTTTTTATCTCCTGCAGCTGTCCACACTCCCGCCAATCCGCAGGAAACTACCACGTGAAGTGGATACAATGCAGTCCTCCAGCTCGTCCAACGTCTGGCTGATGCTTTCCAGAGTCCCGCTGATGTTCTCCAGAGCGTCCGCTATACGCTCCAGCGGAGCAGCAGATCTGCTGCTCCATGACTCCGGCATCAGTCCCGCTTCTGTCAGCTTCACGTTCCGCTCTCCATACTTCTCATACAGAGAGACCAGCGCATCCTCCGACACATCATAGATGTGGCTTAATGGCACAACCGACTGCTGCCCTGTGCAGAGCCTTACCGGAACCTCTCCTGTAAGCCCTTCCTCTGCCAGAACATGCAGTATGAAGTCCTGGGCTTCTTTTACCTCTTCCCGTTTCTCAATTCTGATCCATAATGTTTTCATTCTGTTTTTCCTCCTTTTTAAGAAATCATTCCCACCGTTACCACCTTTACCACCACCCCTAAAAAACGTTGAAAATTAAGGCTTTTTCGGGTGGTAACACATTTTCAGTCAGTTACCACCCGTTACCACCAATATCATCAAACCTCATCTTTCCGCAGCATTCCCATTTACTGGCGGGAAAGGTGGTATCGGTGGGAACGGTGGTAATGGTGGGAACGGTGGTATCAAAATACCAAAATTCCAACAAACTTGTTTTCTTTGTTATCTCTCTGTGAAAACCTATATTATCCAGCTTTTTAAAGAATGAAATAAATCTGTTTATCTCCGTTCCCACCTGCTGGGGCTTATCATGGATACATCCATTTCTAAAGCAGTAACTTGCCTTAATCATGTCAGAAGCTGTTCCTTTCCAATGGCCATCATTCTGATCCAGAAGAATCTTGACTGTTCTGACTATGGGACTGTTCCTGTACTCACATTCTGCCCGCATCTGCTCCATGTCCTTATGGGTCCCCTGCATCTCCCAGCGGAATGTCTGCTTATTAAACTTCATCTCATAACACTGAGATTCCAGATCACGTCCGGTTATGTATAATTTTGCCGTCTCGTCCTCTCTGTTCTCTTTTTTAATAACCATAGCCGCATCTATAGAACCCATCGTTCCGGCCGATCCGCTCAGTTCATTAAACGGATCTTCAGGATGCTTCATCTTGGTTGTATGAGTTACAAGAAGAATAGCAATGCTTAATTCATCTGCCAGAGACTTGACCAGACCATAATCTTCATAATCGCGTTCATAAGGGTCTGTATACTTTTTTGCAGATGGACGTATCTTTTTAAACACATCCACTATTACAAGCCCTATCTCTGGATGACCTGCTTTTTCTTCCCGTACCCGTTCCTCAAATCCTTTTCCGAGTGGCGGAGCCTTTGTCACAATATACAGATCATCCGGGGCAAGTTCCCCCTTCAGGATCTGTTCCATCCTGCTTTTTGGTCTCCGCCTTGTGCTCTCCAGATCCATATACAGACAGGCGCATTTTTTCGTTCTAAACCCGAGGAACTCAAATCCTCTGCAAATGCAAAGTGCCATATCCAGGCACATATAGCTTTTATAAGATTTTGCCGGAGCACCCAGCAGAGCAAGGCCCAGAGGGAGAAAATCCCGTACTATGAACTCTGCCGGAGGTATATCCAGTTTCTGCAGATCCCTGGCACTGATTACGTCCAGCAGCTCCGCAGGCTTTGTAACACGAAATCCACCTTGATCCGGAACCACCTTTTCAAGTTCTGCAAGTTCCCGATCTACATCCCGGATAGCAGCCGCCTTTTCTTCAGGAGTAAGGCCCTTTTTTTCTCCTTCCACTCTCTCACCTTCCTTTCTTCTGTCAGATATTCATTCAATTCCCTTTTCTCCGGCCGGATATAATTGCAGTATGCCAGATCAAACCGCTCATACTCTTCTGGTGACAGCTTCCGTCTGAGAATGTTGAACACATCCGCATAGCCCAGCAGGGTCCGGCACCTGTCAAACAAGTCCGGTACCCACTCGTGTGCCCTGACCTGCTGCACAATGCTTTCAAGCTCTGTCCGTACTGTTATCAACCTGCCGTCACCCCACTGTTCAGATAATCCACCAGTTTCCCCATATTGACCAGGTACTTACTGCCAGTCCTTACAAATACAATCTTTCCCTGCAGGCAGAGCTTCCGTATAAAGTCATAGGAAAGCCCTGTCCTGCCTGCCGCCTCTTTGATCGTCAGCATCTCCGGGATCTGCCTCTCTTCTTCGATCGGCAGCCTCATGGCCGTTTCCAGCGCTGCCATCTCCTGAAGAATGATTCTCTCTTCTTGATCCAGTTCCGGCCTGCTGCCCGCGCTGCTCTGCAGAAGAATCTCCGTCCGCCTGCGTGCCAGCCCTGCATACCTGTTTGCCATCTCAGCTTTCGTCAATGCTCTTCACTCCTTCCTGTTGCGACGTCGCAACAACTCCAATACTTGACAATACGGTTACACAAGAGCCGTTATTTCGACGCCCAAGGCATCCGCCAACTTCCGACCAACTTCATCACTGCAGCTTTTCCCGCCTTTGATATAATTGATTGTTGTTCTGGACACGCCGGACAGCTCTGCCAGTCTCTTCTGCGTCATGTCCTGACGTGTAAGCTCTGCTGCAAATTTTGCCCTGTCAATTCTCATGTTGTTCCTCCTTACAATATTTTTACTGTTTTTCAAAGAATATCACAATATTTATATTGTGTCAACACAATTTTACAATGTTTTTCTTGTTATTTTAATTGTAATGTGATATGGTAATAGAGAAAGGATGTGAAATAAATGACTTTTGGAGAAAATATAAAAAGAATACGAAAAGAAAAAGGAATGTCTCAGCAAGACTTAGGTCATAAACTCGGAGTAACTCAACAAACCATTGCACAATATGAAAAAATTAAGGAAACACCAAAACTCGAAACGGTCCGTCGTATTGCAAATGCTCTTGGTGTTCATATAAGTGAACTGCATCCTGACTGGTCAAAGTTCACACCAGAAGATTATAAGAATGAATGGGAAGAGGAAATAAAAAAACAATACAATGAAGATACAAAATGTACTATTCTATGGTATTACGAAAGTGCAGAGGATACTGAAAAAGATGCTATTGCAAAAATTCTTGCCAGCTTGAGAGCACTTAATGAAACTGGAAAATTAGAAGCAGTTAAAAGAATATCTGAGCTGAAAGAAATCAAAAAATATTGTAACAAATCTGATTCTTTATAAACCATCAGTTATTACCCAACGGACAAATGTCCTTGACCTGCTGATCTGGCAGATCAGACCCCGATCTCAAATAGGCCTTGGCTCAGCTCCATTTACAGCCCAGGTCAACGGTGGATACTTTTCCCTGATTGTGCCAGCACAATCCTGCTGCCGGATCGCCTGACAGGTGAAAATTCCCTGTCAGAATCATCAGTTTCCGGACAGCAGGCCCCCTGATCCGCTCCACAGGCTCCTGATCAGATTTGACAATTCAATTTTGAATGCTCAGACCGTGACGGGAATTCCCGCAGCGCTCCCGATCAGCGCCGCCTGCTGCCCGTGCTGCACCATGACAATATAATAGACTTACCCGGGCAGCCGGGGGACGTGCTCTCACCCGATCCGAGTCTTGCGGAAAGGGGTTGATTATTATGAGTACATATGAGGAATTCATGATTATACTGACCGCTGGTCTTCTGATCGTTGCGATTCTGAACATGAAAAATAAGAAATAGCCGTCCTGCTCTCGTCAAAGTTTAGGAACGGCTATTCTTATAGCTGAATATTAACTTTCGCCGGGTCGGGTGACTGCGACTCACCTTCCGGCTGTCCTGTTAAGTCTATTATATCAATTTACAGAAATATGTCAATACAAAACGGTCCCCCTGCCTGCTGCCGGACCAACAATTGAAGAAAGGAGATTTACACATGGCATACATTCGAAAAAAGAAAGACAATGCCTATCTGATTACCGTAAGCTGCGGCCGTGATGGTACCGGGAAGAAGATCACCCGATCTGTCACCTTTCGGCCGGAGCTTCTGACTGCAAAGGGGAACCCGAAGTCAGAGACCGCCATCCAGAAAGAGGTCAATGCATATGCAGCGGACTTTGAAAAGAAGGTCCTGACCGGTCATTATACCGATGGCCACAACATGACCTTTGAGGAATATAGCCGGAGATATCTGAGCGAGTATGCCGAGATCAACCAGGCGCCCCGGACACTGGAAAGCACCCAGGCAGCAGTCCGGCTGTTCGTCTCTGCGTTCGGATATATGACGCTGGAAAACCTCTCTCCGCTTTACCTGCAGGAATACATCAATACCATGCTGAATACCAGAAAGGCATCAGGAAAGCCTGGCACACTCTCACAGGGGACTGTTAAGCGCCGTGCTGCTGTCCTCTCTGCCATGCTCTCACAGGCTGTACGCTGGAACCTGATCGAGTCCAATCCTATGGACCGTGTACAGGTCAAGAAAACAGCTCTTGCAGAAGAAAAGCCCATGTGCTTTACCAGAGAGCAGGCTGAGACATTTCTGACCATACTGGACAAGCCGCTTGTCTATGAATATGGCCAGCGCTGCAGGAGAGATACATCCGGCAATATCCGCCAAATTCAGGAATATCAGGCAGACCGCAGCGTCCGGCTGCAGCTCAAACTGTTCTTTTACCTCGCCATGTTCACCGGCTGCCGACGCGGGGAGCTGATCGCCCTCACATGGAATGACCTGGACTTTACAGAAGGCTCCATATCCATCACAAAGAGCGCCTGCAGGGTAAATGGTGAGACCATCATCAAAGCCACAAAGACCAAAGGCTCCAACCGTGTGATCGCTGTCCCCGCCATTGTCATGGATGTGGCCAGACGCTGGAAAAAGGAACAGGCAGCTTACCGGCTGTCCATTGGTACCAAATGGCAGGGGCAGGATCATGTATTTATCCAGTGGAACGGTGCGCAGATGTGCCTGGATACTCCTTATCAGGCATTTCACCGGATCATCCGGAATTATAACGCCCAATGTCCGGAAGGCGCTCCTGAACTCCCTCTGATCCCTCTGCATGGACTCCGGCACACGGCTGCCACACTCCTGATCGGGCAAGGCGTGGACATCCGGACCGTTTCCGGCAGACTTGGACACGCCAGCACATCCACCACACTGAACATCTACAGTCATGCCCTGAAGGAACTGGATAAAGCTGCATCTGACAAACTGGAAGAGGCTCTTTTCCGATCGATCAGGTGATTTTGTCGACCGGCTGTCGACCAGAATCAGAAAAAAGTCGCTTTCAGCATTGCATCAGCAGGAAACGCAGTTACTGAAAAACATTGATTTTACAAGGAAAATCCGACTTTATGAAAAGATGCAGTTTTTCAATCGGATCACTCGTAATGCGTAGGTCACCGGTTCAAATCCGGTCGGGAGCTTTTTTTATTTTTCCTTGTAAATTCAACGTTTTCTGGCATTTAATAAGCCAGGTGAAACCGCTCGAAAATGGGCGGTTTTTTATATTTTATCGACCGTTTGTCGACCAGAATTTTATAACTGCAGCGCTACCCGCTCCGTGGAGCTGGTCCATGTCCGGTTGAACCGATCCACGCCGTTACCTTTGTATGCCTGGGCTTCTGCAAACTCTGGCAGGAACGCTTTTAATTGCCTGACTTTATGAGATTGTCGCAGCGCCTGCATCCCTTTGCGCTCTGCCTTCCGGATCGTCTCTATGGACAGACCATGGACTTCCCCTATCTCTTTTAATGTCATACCCTGCCGGTACTTCATCCGGATCACGTCCGGCTGCCTGTCCGGAAGACTGTCCACCATTGACCAGATTGCTGTCCGCAAGTGCTCCTGATCCAGCCGATCGGCAGCGTCGCCCTCCATATCCTCCCCGCTGGGAACCGTATCCCCTACCGTTATATCCTCACTGTCCGGCAGTTCTGCATCCAAACTCCCCACATTGTCAAGAACTGCGTTCTGCCTGATCTCTCTGATCTGTGTCACGGACAGCCCCATATGCTGCGCTGCATCCCTGTCTGACGGCTCCTGACCATGCTGCAGCAGGAATGCATTACAGAACTTCTTATACTTCATGGCCAGCCCATGAGTCCGGAAGGACAGGCGCAGGCTGCCCTTATTCATCAGGACATAACGGCGCATTGCCTGGCTGATGTGGTATTCTGCATAGGTCAGGAACAGCGCGCCCTTGTCCGGATCATATCCGTCAATGGCCGGATACAGTGCAAGGTATCCTTCCTGCTCCAGATCTTCCAGGTCAGCCATGCCCTGGTATCTCTTTGCCAGTATATGTATAAATGCTTTCACCTGCTGCCAGAGCTGCAGCATATTCTCACTTACATTTTCTCCGGCTCTGATCCGGGCGACAAGCTGTTCATTGGTCATGGTTTATCAACTCCCCTTCCGTTATTCGTTGGTTTTGGAACCTGTACGAACGTTCGCCTTTCCGGTTGCAACCGTTCGCAAAAAGTTGCAACCCGCATCGGTTCCGGCTGCAACCGGAAAACGCAGAAAAATGCCCGTATTTACGGCCATTCTCCTGATCTTCTTTGACTCGCATTAGAGTTTGTTTTCAGACATCCGTCATACTGTATCTGCAATCCTCCCTGACTTCCTGATCGCCATTCTGAGCGGTTCTGCGGCCTGCTGCCCATATTCCTCTACCGCTGCCACTGTAACCACTCTCACGCCCTTTCCAGATCGAACAAGCACACGGTCCCCGATCTTTATCTGATCTGTCAGGATCCCCGGAAGCTCCCAGGCGTACAGCTTCCCGCCCGGCCGGTGTGCCGCTTTGATGATCTGCCGCCGTCCATATGTAACCGGAACATCACTGACACTATACCGGACCGCCAGCAGATAGCTGGTGTACCCGTCTATCAGGTGTCCGGAGCTGTCCAGGATGATTTCCGATTCAAAGGAACCATGAATCTGATAATACAGGTCCTTACGCTCCATCTTCTCCGGCTTCGGTGGATGATCCATGAAGCATGGGAAAATCTTTATACTGTCTGTCCTCATTATACCAGTCTCTCCTTTCTGTGAATACCCTGCTGCCGTCCGTACCGTTTGTATATTTCCCGGAAGGGGCAGCAGGCGGTTCTCTACTCCGGTACCGTTCCGGATCCTCTTTTCATCTCGATCATCAGAGGCTGCCTGTGCTCCGCTGCCATGAAAACGGCCGTCATATGTACCAGAAACTGCGGGTACTGTTTCCTGCAGTTCGCCAGCATCATCAGCTTTAACTGCATCTGATCGTCTGTCTGAACATCATCCAGAATCTCCACAAACTCGATCATCAGCCTCTTATATTCCGGGATCACTTCCTGCCGGCCTGCAGAAGCCCCGCAGGCCCTGCAGGATGCCTGATGCTCCAAATCTGTCACCTGTACCATATTTTTCTCCATTCCTTTCTTTACAAGAGGGCAGCAGGCATGTTATACTGCCTGCGTACCCCGTTTTCCTATGTTTGCGGGCTACTTGCCTTTGTCAGAGGTCCAGTCTGGCAGAGGCGCTTTTTATTCTCCCGGCGTATCCTGTCCGCCGTCTCCATGATCT
>ERZ808046.351-NODE-351-length-47877-cov-7.385418_pt1 | contig 47877 bp, 72 predicted proteins | sample MGYA00380196_ERZ808046 | MGnify/ENA primary metagenome ERZ808046 (study PRJEB31490, sample SAMN06133421) | mouse gut metagenome | isolation source: Z6_2 | host: mice | place: China: Chengdu | collected 2015-05 ... | reverse complement strand
GTATTGGTCTCTAGCTTTACTCCGGCCCTTCGCAGCTCGTCACTTGGCCGCTCGCTCATTTTGAGTAAACATTATTTCATTTTCAATGAGGTCTGTATCAGCCATTCCAGCCTGACTGTCCTCCCGCAGTAAGGACATTTCAACACTATAACTGTCCTTCCTTCCGCAGTGGCGATAATCTCGCAGATCCTCTTCCGGCACAACGGACACCTTATTTTGCACATCTCTCAATCCCTCCCACAGCCACTTCTGGTGTATGCGTGCAAAAAGAATGACATTTTTTAACACTTAAAATGACATATTCTTTTTTTCTTGCAAAAAGTATGAGTTTTATATCCTTTTGAACTCTATTTCAATCCATTTTAAAAACGAATTAAATAATAAATTAATACACGGTAACCTTTCTTTTGAATATGAGGACGGCAATCTGTATGCAATTGTAAAGGACGGTGCCGATACAGTATCAAAAAAATTGGGTAGCGAAATAAAAGAAGAAACGACAGAAAGTACATATCTCCAACTCGGAGGACATCTTGATGTTACTATCCCTGATAAAACAATTGCCGTATATGCGATTGCTACGGATACCCCATCAGGTACAAATGCCACATTGTCATGATGCCTGTTATTTTTTAAAGACGGATCAACTGCTTTAACGGGATATCGCTGTGAGATCCAAAAAATATCAAAAACAACCATCAGAGTAATATGTCCAAATGATGCATATGCTTCTGCGAGATACTATCGATGCAGGTACTTGTATATTGATTAATATTTTTCAATTAATCTGAGAATTAGTAAAAAACGGCACACGAAACTCTTGCTATTGGATATCCTGTAACATGTAATGTTATAACAATATCATCACCCGGCTTAGTGCTTATTTCCCAGATTTGCAATCTTGCTGTATCCATACCAGTACCGACGATATCAAGTATATCTTTCTTGGATATTATGCCTGCGCCACTCAAAGAGCAATAATGGGCACCAGAGTATATACCAATCGCAGTTACTAATGTAACCATATTAATACCATCTGGCACTGGCCAACGTACAGGATAATTGCCTTCTGATCCAGCTCCCCAGAAGTTATTCCAAATTCTGCGGCCAGTAAAATTACTAAAAGGGCAAAATGTATCGGCACCCCGTGTGGCCGATGTATTATAGCCACGAATACCGCCTTTTGCATCTAAGTAAAATTCAGTGCCGTCAGGAAACATTAATTTATTATTTATTTCATGATCTGTCCAAATTAAAAACTACTAGCTGTTTATTGGCTAGTAGTTCATAATGTTTCAAGTTTTTCGATTATTAGCTTTTCTGACCATGCTGGAGGATGCCGTCTACAAGAAAATATGTCTATAATCCTTAAGTGTCACTCTGATCGACCACCTTAATTATTTTCTTTATTACTTTCCATCCGTGATAATCATTTCGAAAGTAAGTGTATTTCTCATTATCTGACTTTAGACGCATTATCTCGCGGTAAAAAGTTTTTTTATCAACTCTATTGCCCGTCCTTTTAGAAACAGGCAATAACTCCTCATGCTCATCTATCCATAAGACCAGGTTTTTAAATTTAAAGTCCTCCCCTTTTGGAGATAATATGTGCCATTCTACTGCTCCATGATGTGTTTCAAAATGTCCTGTCTTTGGGTGTGTTTTTACCGCTTCGTGGCATCGCTCCATGGATCTTGCTGGCATCTTTTGCGCCCTGTATTTTCTTGAGCACTCTTTATCTCCACAAGTATGTGTTGTGATGTCCGATGGTGAATGTTTAAATTTCTTCCCACATATTGGACAAACAGCATAATTCTGTTTAGAAAGTCCTGCGCATTTATAGCTACAAAACTTCTTATTTCTGTTTTCTATTTTAGCCCCACACACTATGCAATACTTCATCCGTTCGCCCCACTTATCTTATGACATACAGCACCTTCGCATCAGATATGATAATTTCTCCGCTGTCATTACCGCCTTCGGCATAATCCCCGGCAATGAGAGTTACGTTATCACCATAATAATTTTTTTCAGCCATCTCTATAATAGAGTCAATATTTTCAGCAGAAACCTTGAGGCAACAAGTCCCATTCAGTTCTCCACCATCCCAAAGATGATTGTTTTCGTTGTATTCACTTCCATCTTCCGGATCATCCTGCCACCATTGATGACTGTTTTCACAAACATCACCTACATTATACTTATTGCAAGAATCTACACGGATCCCATAAAACTCATATTCCTCTTCACTTATTATATTTCTTATAGCATCTATACACATTATCTCATTCCTCCGTTGATCTATTTGATAATCTTATTATAGTATGCATTGTATACTTTTTCAAGAGGTTTTTACAAAATTTATCAGAAAAATAATGACGTAGCATAAACGACGATGACGTCTATACATATAATTCATAATCTTTCTTTAACAAAAACCACTAGCCTTTTACTGGCTAATGGTTTTTAATGTTTTGAGTTTTTCTATAATTAATTTTTCTGCCCAGATCGGAGGATATCTTTGTCCACAATCCCATGCTTTGACTGTAGCAAGTGGTATTTCAAACAATTCAGAGAATTGTTGTTGGGTAAGTCCGGCGGCTTTTCTATGTTTTTTTATCTCCATTTCTATTGATCCCTTTCCCATTTACTATAATCCAATTTCTCGACATACCTTCCCGTTTCTGATTTCCCAGTATCCCGAAAACTCTACGGGCAAAAGATATTCTTTCCATCCCCATGTGAAAAAAACTTGCGTTTCTTCTTCCATTGCATAATAAATTTGCTGATCTTCTTCTTTCACATTATCTAAGATAAGTAAAAGATTTTTTGCCTGATATTCTGGCCAGGAGAATTTCGTTCCGCCCCATACTGTTTCTGTATCGAAATATATTTTCTGTTTTTTATATACAAAAAAACGGATATTATTTCCAGCAGCTGTTTTTTCTACCTGAATTGAAATACCTCTTTCATTCAGCTCTCTTTCTAAATAATCACTTCTAATCATTGTATGCTCCTCCATTTTTCACATTTTTGGTCTGTCCTGCCATCTGACAATTTTATTATAGTATACATTGTATACCTTTTCAAGAGGTTTTTACAGAATTTATCCGCAAAAATAATATTTTTTTCCTGTTTTTGGCTTATCTGCTATGCTGTTTATAAAAAACGGAGGTATACCAATGAAAGAACAATTTATATGTGAGATTTTACATTATCTGCCGTCTTTCTCGGCAGATCAGTTGTCAGAGGTCAAAGAAGCTATACGGATCGTATTATGCAAATATGACATTACTACACAATCAACATCCTTGCAGACCGTCAATAACAGCAGCCTGCACTATCTGCAGATGTATCTTGAATCTTGTGAACAAGCTGGAAAATCTAATGAAACTATCGGAAACTATAAATTTCACGTATCTCATTTCCTTTCATACGTAAATAAAGATATCAGTAGCATTAATGACGATGATGTTTACACATATTTGTATAACTATCGTCATAAGCGGAACGTCTCTAACTCTTATGTTAATCAAATACGTATAGTTATAAATGGTTTTTTTAAATGGCTTATCAAAAAAAGGATCCTATATTCGAATCCTGTTGATCCTATTGACACGATAAAATGTCAACAAAAAATTAAAAAACCTCTTTCTGCAGAAGATGTAGAAAGGCTCCGTACTGCATGTAAAAAAGAACGCGATCTTGCTATAATTGAATGCTTATATAGTACAGCCGTTCGTGCTTCCGAATTGTTGCAGCTTGATCGATCAGATATTTCTTTTTTAAAAAACGACATTACTGTCTTGGGAAAAGGAAACAAGGAACGTATCACCTATCTCAACGCAAAATCACATATACATTTACAAAACTATCTTTCAATGCGTACAGATGATAACCCTGCTTTGTTTGTCAGCATGAAGGCGCCTCATAATCGTCTTACCCGCCGAGGGCTCGAAGATATCATAAAAAGGATCGCTCTATCTGCTAATGTGGAAAATGTCCATCCGCACCGGTTCAGGAGAACCAGTGCGACGGACTTGCTTAATGCAGGTATGCCGATTGAACAAGTGCAGGAACTACTCGGACATAAGAGCATCGAAACGACTCGCATTTATTGTACAATCAATCAGGAAGCCGTTAAACATAATCATAAAAGATATATGAATTTTTAAGTTGAATCATTTCTCCGGCCTGCCGCTGGGAGGCTTATTTTTGTTGCTCTCAAACTGTTTTATACAACTTCCCCGTGATATTCATAATCCTGGCTGTATTCTGTAACTGCTCCGCCTGACTCTTACTGATCCCATCTGTCATAAATACATAGTCTGTCTTATTTCCCGACTCACCGGGTTTTGTGTCTGGAATCATTGTCGTGATAAGCGTTTTGGGATCATGATATAAAACATTCAGATCCACATTGGTAGATATCCCTTTTACTCTTCCCTCGCTTGAAAATTGCCAGCCGTAAATCTCTCTTCCGACGGTCGGAGTATATTTTTCTGCTGGGATATCCGTAAGTTTTTTTGCTCCGCCGATCGGATAGCGTGCAACCCATAACGGACAAGTAAACTGCAGGAAATCAAACCAGTTTTCCTTGTATACATTTAACCCAATGTATAAACAGAATTCCAATTTCGCATTTTCGATCACTTTTTGCGCCGCTTTGATGATTTCGGTCAGTTTGTTCTTACCCAGTTTGTACAGGTATTCTCTATCTTCCACGTCCCAAAATACTTTACATGCAAGATTATTCACTTTTAAGAGATCAACGACCTGTTGTGCCTCTTTCTGGGCCTCCTCAACAGTCCTTGCATAAGTATATTTATAGACTGCAACAGGAATATTGTTATCCCTGCAGCCTGCCAGATTAGTTTCAAACTGATTATCCGTTTTGCCGGAATGTCTAACACTCCTTAAAATAGCAAATTGACAGCCGTCTTCTACTACCTGTTTCCAGTCAATTTTGCCCTGATTGTCTGATACATCAATTCCCATATATTTTTTGCTCATCTTCTTCTCTCCTATTTTCCTGCATTGTTTGTTTTACCGTCATCCAGCAGATCTTTGATCCCATCGAACCAAAATTGTACCAGTTTTTCAAACATTTCTTCTGTGATGATCATCTGTGCCCAGGCAGGTAAAAGTCCCCTTGCTCTGTTAACTACCCATTTCATTTTCTGCTTTCCGGTATGAGATTCTTCAAACTCGTGCTCTGCTTTCAAGAACAGCTTGTACACGTCCTGCCGGATTTCATCAAGTGATTTTTCCTTAAAATACTCTACTGCCCAGATCAAGCACAAAACTGCAAAAAAGATTGTAATAATAACTAACGCCATATTCATGATTTTTTCCTCCATCTAAATAATGTGTAATGTGGTTTTTCTTCGCCAAAACAATATCTAATATAATCTTCATAAATAATTGCTGGGCCTGCTAAAACTACCCAGTAAAAGAAAAATAGTAAACATACTTGTCCCATTATATTAAACAGTTGATCAGAATAATCCCACACATCCCATCCTAAATGAATGTTGATGATACAACCTGCGATAAACTCTACAAGCGTTGTGACCAATCCACCTAATATGCACTGTAGCGCTAATGGCATTTCCCACGGAAATATCTCATTTATCGCCCCGATTAGTAAAAAACAGATGCCTCCGACGATCAACATTGTCCAGTGTGTTTTCCCTTTATATGCCACTTCGACAAGCATGTAACTTATTCCGCCAAGCAGAAAAATGGAAAGTATTTTAAATATTTGCTTCATCGCTTTCTCCTCCCTGCTGCTGCATATGTCTCTTATATACTTCATTTTGATATTCTTCCGGGATGGCAATTCCATAGTTGATCGACTCTACCTCCTCTTTTGTTTTACACAGATCTACCCACTCGCACAGGTTGTTTCTGTATGTTGTCTGCACATTAACAAAAGTCAATGCCGTCGTGATAATCGCCTGCATATCTTCACTGGAAACGAACATGCAGCGATTATTTGAATCCTGATAGGATACCTCTGACGCACCCGATTCCAATTCGATTTTTTTACCCATCAGGAAAGTGATATCCTCATTCCCAAGTGGAAAATGCTGTCTGCCAGTTGACATTTCTACATCTATCCCGCTTGCCGTGACCGACTGGTACATCAAACGAATTTCCTGCTTTTTGCTCTCTTTGATCTCTTCCAGTGTTGGCTCGTATGGTTCCGGTTCTGGCAATGGCTCCGGTTCTGGCGGTGCAACATAAACAGATCCATCGTCAGAAAACTGCACGCCGTCGCTGATCTCTCGGTACACAGTGTTATACCGGGAATAATTCGGTTTCCAATCATCTGGCACAAGTCTTGACAAGGTAAATCCGCTTAACTTGATCGGGATTTTCCCTGTCACCTGCACAACATGATCACTAATCCTGCGGAAATTAACAGGATATTTTGTTGTGTCACCTACATACTGTAAATTAAGCATTTCTATCATCCTTTCTCCCTTAAGGGCATAATAATAGAGCCTAACATGGCTCTGATAAACATGGTTTAAAGTACTGTTAAAACTGCGTTAAATAATAAATTAATGTTTCCCGATGGCACTGCATTTTATTTGGATACTCATGACGGAATTCGTGGCTACAACACAGAAGCCACACGGGGTGCAGATACATTCAGCCCTTTTAGCAATTATAATGTTAAAGCATCTGCAGCAGGGAGAACAGCCTCCGGATCGAGTGGCTCATCAATAAGTATAACAGTGCCAAAGGGCGTAAAGCGCGGATTACTCTTATGTGTATCAACGGGATGGGCTAGTGAACTGACACAAAATCAACCGTCTGGCAGCGGAATCAAAAAGATAGTATCAAAACATAACCGTACAGTATCTGGGGTATGTTCAAACATTACTGCAATCTATGAATGCGAATTTAACGAAAACGGCAGCATTACATTATCTTTCAGTAATAACAATAGTGCTCATACAGGATATTCGACTGGACAGCTTATACTTCTCGCATAGAAATAAATTAAATTCCGGATTAATCAGCATCCCCATAGCTGCAATTCGTATGCATTTGTACCCCAGTATGGACTTGTCATTACCAGAGTATCGCCCTTTTTCAAATGAGTAAGAACAAGGCTATATGCAAACGTAGGTGCCGGATTACTAACAGGTAGCTGACGATAAGTAAATCCCGTTTTAGCAATGCCATCAACAGTCACAGTTGGTAAATTTGCCGCCCCATCGCCGAGGACAGTAATGTATTGTATCAATAACGTACTGACATTTTCTGTCAATGTATAATTGTGCGTTCCTGTATTGCTGTTATGCGATTTTTGAAATATTTTCAAAAGTGCCAAAGGCTTGACTTTACGAAAAGGGACGAATGTATCCGCACCCCGCGCAGGATCTGTATTGTACCCACGTTCGCCGTCCTTGACATCGAGATAAAACTCAGATCCGTCCGGGAAGGTTAATTTATTAATTAATTCATCAGCCACCCCGGCACCGGCTATATATTTATCCGCTGCATCCGTATTAGCTTCTACCTCTTCCACTGTCTTTAAAACCTTCTTTTTCATAAACTTTACATGATATTTCTCGATCGCTTTTATGATTATTTCAGATAATGTTTCCACCTTTGCCCCTCCTCTTATTTGTCTAAAATCCTGTCGATCTGCTCATCTGTCACATCCGCGCTTAAAAAATCATAAAGAGATGTACCATCTGGGAACCATACTACCCTTGCATCTGTATGCCAGTAAATGATATTTCCCCTGTGATCCTGAAATTCAGCCATGATGTAGATTGCATTTTCACCCATTTCTGTTTTGTCCTCCTATCTTGTCTGTTTTGGCACGGCATAAATCATTCCCTCTTTACGTTCCGTATCCTGATCAGTCACATGTACAACATTGCTGAATATCGCTCTATAAGGTCTCGTATCATACTCTGCGATTGTCCTTGTTTCTACTTCAACGCCATAGAGGGTATCTTCTCGTGTCGGATCTTCTAATCCTGTGATATATCTGTCGAAGAAAAGTATGATCAACCCTCTTTTTGTCGTGATCAGCCCATAGATACATCCTTTTGTGCGTTTTGATTTCGGCTTGTAAGTCAGTTCCGTCATGAGTGTAAGAGGATCATCTGCCCCATCAAAACAGTATTCTTTCATGTCATAAAAGAATTTCTGTATCTTTCCAAACAGGGTGCTGAGCGTTTCATCCGTCTGCAGGTTTTCTCTCACATCCGCCATTTGAAACGTTGCTGCAAGCTCATATTCTTTCAGCGCATCTTCCGCATCCCGTTCGCGGATCTGCGTGACCCTGTTTGTCCCCCGGAGTGTTTCAAACAGGATCGTGTCCTTCCGATCCAGCAGCTTTTCAGGCCCGATCCGGACGCGCGGAAGTGCTTTAAACCTTTCATCGACTTCGACTTTGTACTCTTCAAACTCGGCACAATGCTCATAAAAATATTTCTTTCGCAGGAAATCATTTACAGAAAAATCAAACGTGACCTCTGCTGCGTTACTGATCCGCATCCCGATATTGTATTGATACTCGACTTCCTTTTCAGAAAGCACCGGGATCCGGTCACCGTACTGGTCCTGTCCGATGATGATCAGTTTTTCTTCGCCCTTTTCATTTACTGCATAGATACCAAGTTGTTTTAATACATATTCCCGATCAAGCTCCAGATTGGTCAGCAGACACTCGATAAAAGTATACTCACCCTCTGATCGCACCGCATCCAGTTGAATTTGCTGGCGCTCATCCACAACGCTGGTGAGAATGTCAAGATAAGATGAATTGCCGCTGCCTGCAACCGCTCTGGTCAGATGCATTGTGATTTCTCCTGCATTGACCCGTGCTATATACTTTTTCCCTTCGTTTGTAAGACAAAATATCATTTGATCATTCCTCCACCATGCCCCTTACAATCCCGATATAACCGCCTGCGATCCCGTAATATACCCGTGAGGTCGAATTCCTTATTAAACGGTTTACGAACTTATAAGACAGATGTGCCGGCCTCGCCAGCCGCACCGCCTCATCTGCGATCGCAAAGGTCTCGACAAGATAGTCCGTATTTACATAGACTGTAAAGCAGTACTCCGCCGGATGCTCCACGATTGTTACCGCATTTGCGGTCATGATCTGCAGGACAAGGTTTTCCAACATCTTTACCGTTGCCGGCGGGTTGCTGTTTAACTTTGCCAGCACCCGCGCCCTGCGCTGCATCAGTGTCAGCATCGCGTTACGCTCCAAGCCGAACTCATCTTCCCACATATCAAGAGAGTATGTCGCTGTCTTGATATAAAACTGACGTAGCAGCTCTGACAAATCTGCTTCCATTTTATTGAGTTCCGGCTGCTCTGCAGTAAAAAGCTGCGCGATCTCCATCATTTCTGCCACAAAAAGCGGCACGCTCTTTTTAAGCATCTCCACCGCCTCCTGTTATCCATCCGCCTGCTCCCGCATCACCCTCTGCAGTGACCGTAATTGTCGGGATCTGCCCGACCGGAAACTGCCTCTCTGCAAGGCGCAGGCTTTTTGTCTGCCCATTTATCGTAAAGTTTGCCACATCCACCACGCCCGGGCAGTCAAACAGCACGTTGACCATCCCCAGATATGACAGGATCTGTGAGTTAAAAGCTACCGCCTCACAGTGCTGTGCCAACAGTGGATAGAAGCTGGCCTGAATGCTCTCTGCCGTGTATCCTGCTTTTACAATCACATCAGCAACGACATTGATATCCACCGCCTCACCGCTCACTACAAGCACATCCGCGCCGATAGGCCGCACCGCTTCGATATGTTCCTCCACCGCCTCGATCAGCTTCTGGGGCGCCGCCGCATTATCGTCCGCTATGAGTACCACATCCACCGTACCGGGGCCGCGGGCAAGGTCATAGATCCTGACCTTTGACACGCCGGGAACCTCTTTTGCCCATTGTTTATAGTGTGCTATGTTCCCGCTGTTTGCCGGCGTCCGGATATGTTCTAATGTCCTTTCCCGGAGCGCATCGTCTGACTCTGTATCAAACCCGCCCTCCGCCGCTGCCGGGTTGGTGACTTTCCGGATCCGCCTGTCATCAGCCTTGTCAATGCTCCCGGCGGCCACGTTGCCGATGTCCCCTGACTGCTCACAGACTGCCCGGACAGATACCGTGCCGCCTCCTGCCTCCCCATCATTACGCGTGATCGTAAAAGGCTCCTGTACGATAAAGACGATATCTCCTGCAGACAGCTGCAGCCAGGCATATGTCCCCGGCTCTCCTGTTATTTCTACGACCACTTCTGCCCGTGTTGCTGTACGGCGGGTGATGCCGTAATCGCTGCAGCAGCTGTCAAGATTCCGGCCTTTTGCCGTCATCACAAAAGCCTGCGGCAGAATCGTGTCGATATCCTCCTCATAGATCCGCGCCAGCTCATTTGCCACCGCCTGCAGATTGTCCGCTGTCCAGGTGCCCTCACGGCGGTCTGCCTCCGTCTCGATCATGGACTTCATCCTGTCTAAGATCTCTTTAAAACTCCTACTCATTATAAATCTCGCTTTCATGTGTAAACCGTCCGTAGACGGTTGTTACAACAAACTCAACAGTGACAATGTCCCGATCATGAGCAAAAGCAAAGTCTGACAGCTCCTGCAGATAAGGGTTTACCATGAGCGTCTCGGTGATGTAACGCTTGATCTCACTGTCTATGATCGCCGGATCGTTACTGATCCCGATCACGTTCTCGATCTCGCTGCCATAAGTATGCGTATAGGCCGGCCAGACAAAACGCTTTGTCTTAAGGGCTTTATAGATCCATATCTGCAGCGCATCGTCCTTTTCTATAAGATAAGGTTTACCGCCCTTGCGCAGCAGGCAGTTTTTCTCATAGTCGTAAGCAAGTTCCCGGAAGACCGGAAGCTCTTCTTCCCTGTCTTCCAGTTCCGGCACATCGACCGTAAAGGGAAATACGCTCATTGTTTCGCCACCTTTCCGCAGATGTAGTAGCCGTTCTTCACACGCTGCACCAGCACTTCATCGTCCTTTTCTACCCTTAATTCCTTGTAAAGATCCTTTAAAAACTGTTTTAATTCTTTTGAGATATTCTTTTCGTTTGCCAGGATCTCGTCTAATTCTTCGTCCTTGTCAGACGGTATCAGATTATTGCAAAACAGGTTCCGCTCGATCAGATTGCCCTTATCAATGATCTGCAGCGGCTTTACGCTTACCACCTTCGCGATGCTCATATCATAACCGTTTAAGTTCGCGCCCTGGCGTTCCATCATCTTGACCATGCGCGCGAATGGATCCCCGTTCGCCATCTGCCTGCCCCGTTCCTTTCCCTGTTTTTTTGTTTATGACTGCCTATACGACGCTTTCAAACCGCAGCCCCAGCGTCGTTATGTACGATGCGTCCCGGATCTCATGTGAATCCGAAATGATGATAAACCGGCCCCGGATCTTCGAATTGACTTTTTCAACAATGACCGCCTTCCCTGTCACGAACCCCGGATTTCCACGCACCACGATCTTGCCGGACTCCTCCAGCCCTTTCAGCAGCTTTTCCGCCTCTTTGTTCACATCCAGCTCATCCCCGGATATCTTGTAAGCCTCATTGATCGTTCCATACTCAGAAAATCCATTCGTCACTTCTCCGACCGGCTCTTCTTCCGCATTCAGCAGCACAATCCTGTTGACCAGGTTCTCCGCGCTGCTGGTATAGCTTGCGTCAGTCACGTAGTCATCCCCGGTCACGGTTCCGGCCAGCTCCGTACCGTACTTTTCTGTACATAAAGATGTCCCACGCATGAATACATGTACATCCTGCCCCTCGTAAACATCTTTGATCACCTGACTAATGCTCTTCTCTCCAGCGGTGATGACCTCAACCTCCCCGCCCGGATCATACAGTGCTCCGCAGGGGATACCATTCTCGCTGCATACCTGCGATACTACTGCTGCAGGTGATCCTTTATAGACACCGAATGCTTTGCTGCGCAGGTACCAGGCATAATCATATGCTGTATTTGACATCGTGATCGAGTTCTCCGACCGCTCTTCGTTTAACACGATCCCTTGAAAGAGACCGCCGCCCAGCGTGATCTGATCGCCTTTTCGGGCTGCTCTGGTATACGCCGGAGTGCTCCGCGGGGCATACAGATATGTTATCTTTAACTTTCTCGCCAGCTGGTTTTCATCCCCGCTCCAGCTGATCGACTCGATCTCTTTTGAAAAATCTGCTCCATTTACGGATACTTGCATATTCATGTCAATCTATCTGCCTTCTATAATAAAAGTCACAGCGGTATGATCAGCCGCGTTCCCGGTAGCAGGTTATCCTCATACATATCGTTTGCCATTGCGATATCCTTCCAGCGGCTGCCGTCATCATAATACCGCCTTGCTAAATTCCAGAGTGTATCACCGTTTTGTACAGTGACTGTCTTCGGCACGCTGCGCGTTGTCCTGCGGGTGCACAGTCCCGTATCCGTATATCTGCGCACAAAGCTGGCCACCTGTCCGGTGTTCAGATCCCGAAGCTCTACAAAAGTCCAGGATATATAGATGTCGCCCTGTCCTTCTTTATAAATTTCGTTCATTGTCGAGACATTGAATTGTGTGTTGACATCGCTCCCACTGATGATAATGCGGATCGCTTTCTGTCCGTTTTTTGCTTTTTTGACCGCCTGCACGATCTGTTCCGGCGCAGTCCCCGTAAAAAACGGGCTGTTGCTGTCTGGTAAAAAGGTAGCCAGGGATACTTTGATCAGGCCCCGCATCCCCGGCACGTTGATTTCCCCTACATTCAAGAGGTCGATCGTCTTATCTTTATTATCCTGTGTCACGGAAATCTCCGGAGGGTTAACGGACAGCTCAAACTGCCCGTCACCCGTGACTAACAAAACCGTCCTTGTTTTTCTCATCACTGGTTCTCCTCCGCTTCCTCCAGTCTTTTTGCAAGTTCCTCCGCAACCCTTTGGATGTCGGCGTCACTCCTCACTTCCATATGTTCCACGTTGATGGAGATCTTCCGGTCTCCCTTTTGGATATTATTGCTCGCCTGATTAGACAGGATCTTTGTGCCTGCCGGAAGGTTCATAAGCTCCGGCCCGTGTTCGCCTACGGTTGTCCATCCGCCCGAAAAATAAGGTGTCCCAGTTGCATTGGCCGCAACACTTCCGCCTGCTCCGCCGCCTCCGGATCCACCGCCGCCATCATCTACGCCGCGGATCTTTTTGATCGCCGACGTAACAACACCAATGCCTTCACCGATTTTGCTGAATACCGGACCGATTACATTCCAGACGCTTTCTACGATGCCCTGAATATACGGGAATGCTGCTCCAAACGCGTCTGCTAATAATCCGATGCCCTGGATCGCAAGATCCAAAAGTGGGCTTGCCACTGACCACGCCGTGGAAAGTACAGATGATATAGCCGGGCCTGCTACCTCGAACAGTTGCTGCAGTACACCCGTCTCGTTGCCCATGGAGGAAAATACGCTGGATACTTTCGCGCCTACCTCAGCCACGATCTGTGAAATAACCGGCATGACCTGTGCGATCACGGAGTAAACCCCGGAAAATATTTCTGCGATCGGCGGTACTGCAGATGAGATCACGCTGGCCAGCGCTAAGATCACTGGCTCCGCCGTCGTATGGATCGACACAAAACTGTCCTTTAAGGACGCGATCGCCGGCAGCGCCTTTTCAAACGCGCTCCCGAACATGGTTCCGACCTGCATCATGACCGGCTTTGTATCCGCAAAGAATCCGGACACGCTGCCTGCCAGCCTGTCAAATACCGGCCCTGCTTTATCTATAAGTGCCCCGGCTGCTTCGGTCATTGCCGGCATTTTTTCGATGACGCCTTCTAACGCAGACTGAATATAAGGCAGCGCTTTCTCGCCCATGCTGGTGAGCATCACGCTTCCGGCATTCTTGACCTTCGCCGCCATCTCCTTGACGGACGCCGTCTGCGTCTTAAAGGCTGCATCTGCAGCGCCGGACGCCTCGAACATGGCCGCGGTCTTCTCCGCAAAGTTCTCTGCCTGATTCCCGGTCAATGCCAGGACAGCGTTCTTTGCTTCGACACTGGAAAAGAGGTTAGCAAAGGCGACCTCATCCCCCTTGACCTGCTCTTTCAGCTTATCTAAAATACCGCCAAGGCCTTCACTCTCAAGTGCTGCTGCGCCGGATGCATAGCCCATCTTTTTGAGTGTTTTTGCCATCTCCGTGGACGGAGACAGAAAGGATTGCATCGTCGCTTTTAACTGCGTCGTGACTTCGCTGGTGGAACCTGTAACACCGGTCAGGGTAGACATTGCGCCAAACAGCTCTTCCTGGCTGACTTTTAACGTAGATGCAAGCGGCACAACCTGTCCCATGCTGGATGCCAGTTCCGGGAAACTTGTCTGTCCCAGCTTGACCGTCAAAAATGACAGGTCGGATGCTTTTTGCATTGCTGCAGCCGATGTATCGCCGTAACCTTTTGTCACAGCGGACAGCAGGTTGATGGAATCCACCGTGGTTGCGTTCCCGGCTTTTGCCGCTTTGGCCGCGATCTCCATCTGCTTTACATTGTCTGCGGACTCCCCAAAGGCAGATACGACCTGATAAAGTCCCTCCGTCAGATCGGATGTGCAGACGCCTGTGTCAAGGGATACCTGTTTGAGCTGTTTTGACATCCCCTGCAGCTTGCCCTGCACATCACCGTCCAGCAGGGTGCCGACGTTCTGCATCTGCGCCTGGTAGTCGATCGCGGAGCTGACCGCCATCGTCCCTGCTGCCGCAACAGTAGTAAACGCTGCAGCAGTCCCCACCAGCGCTGCCTTGCCAAGTGCTTTGACTGCTTTGCCTGTACCTTCTACCGCCACACGCACAACCTTAGAGGTCTTGACCTTATCCAGTACGGAGCCAAACTTTTTTACTTTTTCCTGTGCCCGTTCTGTCTTCGCCTTGATCTCGACCGTCTTCTTCGTGATCGGCTCCAGCTTCTTCTTTACGTCCTCGATCGCCTTATAGGCGGAAGAGTTTTTGATCCGTAGCTCCTTTGCAGCGACCTTCTGTTTATGTAACTTTTCTAAGTCTTTTTTTGCTTTTTCAACTTCCCCGCGAAAGCCTGTCGTCGATTCCTTTGCCTGCTTCATGACACCTGATACGTTGTCACGGACAGAAAGGACCGCCCCGAAGACTTCCGTCATCAAGTGTCACCCCCTCATCTTCCGAGTGCCTGCAGGATATCCGAGAATGCTTCTTCCACGGCATCCCTGATATCATCTTTTCGCTGCTGCCTGTTTAATTCCGCGATCGCCTGCCACACAGTCCGCTCCTGCGGCGACAGGGACAGGATCTCCTCCGGCTTAAATCCGCCGTGCTCCATCCAGTACCCCACCACCCACATGAGACGTGACTGCTTTAAGAGTTTTTTACTTCTTCCTTCTCCTTGATCCTGATATCCGCTTCACCGACTGCGCCGGAAAGCTCCAGAATGCGGCGGGCGATGAAGTTACGTTCTGCCTGTGTGAACATATCCGCGATGGTATATTCTTTCCCGGGCCGCAGGCTGCCCTCCTGTACCATGACCTTCGCCGCCTCCTGCAGCGTGCTGCTCGCATAATAGATCGTATACTTATCAACCTCGATCGTATCATCCGAAAACTCCAATACCTCACTGACCTCCGCATCTGACAATCCCCGGATCTCCATGTCCATGCCGATGCTGCCAATCACAAGTTCCTCCTTCCGCATCTGTTTCCTTGCCTCGATCCGTTCCTTCGCTTTCTTCGCGAACTGCTCAAAAATAAGAACTTTGTTTGCTTCCATTTTTTATACCTCCTGTATGTATGTTTATATTGAATCTTTACGAACTGCCTGTATCTATACATCCTGCACTGCGTCAAGATTGATCATATCGGACGGTGTGAACGAAAACGGCACTTCCTGTTTTACGACAGCACCTTTTTCATATTCAAAACCAAATTCTGATAATGCCACGTTGCCGATCTGATACCGTTCCGTCTGCCCGCCGGTGGCATCAGGATCCTTTAACTTTGTGACGATCGTGCCCCGCGGGTCATGTCCTCTTGCGATCTCCTGCCGTACAGCCTCAAACCGCGTAAAAGCCTTGATCATAGAGATCGTGCCCTCGCCTTTCTGGCCGGTGATCTTAGTGTCCACATCCAGACCAAGCTGCACATCCTCCCTGTTGACCGTCACTTTAACGCTGATCTTGTTGATCTCCAGTATCTTGATGCCGTTGTACCACATCTCTGCCCAGGTGCCGGACAATGTCCTGTTTCCTCTGATCTCATTCATTTTGTGCTGCTCCTTCCTACATGGCCATGTTCAGATCAAGATCTTCCGAAGCATCCAGAAATTTACATACCCCTTCAAGGATCATATAAGATCCGGTATCTGCTTCTTTTAATTCCTGTTCTGTCATGTCCTCTGTATTGATACCATGCTCTTCCAGATATTTCCGGTTTCCTTCCGCGCTGATCTGCACGTAGTTTTCCGCCTCCGCGTTAAGTATAGAATTATACATTGCCCGGAAATAGCTGTTTACCGCACCGACGAACAGCTGCTTATTGTCATAACTGTTTGATACTTTCCCGACATAATTGTCCTCATACGTAGAAAAGATATCATGCCGGATGACGTCCATCCCCTCTACGATCTTGATCTTTTTAAAATCCTCCGGTGTTTCCGGCGTCACCGTCTGCAGACTGGTCACACCCCGTCCGATCTTATGTTTCTCGCCGTCAAAGACAATGACCAGCCTGCCGGCGTCGATGTCATCATCCGGATCTGACGGGATATCTGCATCTACGATCTCATCCAGCACGTAAAATGTGCAGCTCTGCGTCAGCGGCAGCCCTGCCAGAATCCCGGCTACACGACAGCAGTATTCCGCACCCGTATAGCTGACCGACGCCTCCTCGTCAATCCACTTCGCTGTCACATAACTGGATGCAAAGTTGATGATATGCATGTCATCCGCTTCCACGCCGGGAAGCACTGCCTTGACCTTCTTTCCCTTTTCGTGCGCATCCGCAATAAAATCCCGCAACGTCCCCAGATCCTTTGCAAGATATCCCGGATAGCAGAGATAATCGACGTTGATATGCATGATCTGTTGTAATGTCCCTGCAAGGTCAAGGCTCCCGTCACTGCGCATCACGCGCACAGCCAGCACCTGTCTGGGGCCTCCTTTAAAGATAAGTTTAAGCACTTTTAAACTCTCTTCCGTCCACTCTGTTTCTTTTACATCCTTCCATCTCGTGCACGGCGTCAGAAACTGCTCCGCCGTATCATCCTGCAGCAGCACGGCCACCATCCCGCGGGTGCTCCTTGAGATCGCGGCAGATGCTTTTTTTCTAAATGTGATGATGATCTCGGGCAATCCCATCTCCATCTCCTCCAATCTTTTTATTTACAATTAATTTTGACAGCAAGATGCTCCATCAGCGGCCCCTCTTCCTGCGGCACCGTATCTGTAAACTCCAGCGTCATCTTGTAATGTCCTATGTCGTCTGTGATATCCATCTGTGCCGACGGGGAAAAAGCCCGGTCCCCAATCCGGAAGTACGGCTTGAAAGCCGCATCAAGCATGTCCAGCACGGCATAAATTCGCGCGTTTGATGTGTGCAGCGTCTCCATGTAAGCGATATCCACAAAGATCTGTCTGTCTACAAAATGCCCTGCTGCCGCTGTGGCTGACTTAAGCGGCACCAGCTGAATGTGTAAAAACTCCTGCTGATCCGTGCTGCTCATGTCCTCCTGCGTGATATACTCGATTTCCAGTTTTTCCCGCAGTATCTTTATGATCCCTGTTGATATTTCCTGCAGTGTGACCATGTCATCCCCTCATTTTCTTCCCCAGATCGTCCACCATCCCCTGCAGGTCATCTCTCATGTAAGTGCTCTGATAAGCAGAGATGCCCTTTTCCAGCATGTGCCGTCCTTCGACGTAGCCTATTGTCTTGCCGCCACGCACGATTCTGTGTCCGTTGTTGACCGGTTCTGCATACTCGGCATCATTCTCGACGATGATGTTGACGCCGCCGTCCTCCTTTTCCACCCGGGAGTCCCAGCGCCGCCGCAGGTTACCGGTCACGACCTTTGTCTCCCGCTTCACTTCACGCACGACTTTCTTACCCATTTTTTCTGCATGTGCCGCGACGATCTCTGATTCCCATGCATCCAGACCGCGGTCAAAAGCCCGCTCCAGATCCTCCAGACTCTTCATGCTCATGTCTTATCCTCTGCAGTAAAGGGCGTCTCCCCGTGGCTGATATAGCCAAAAGTCCGGCCAGTGATTCCGGTAAAATGCTGTCCGGCCTCCGTGACGATGACTGCCTTGTCTTTATCAAGCAGCTCTACCCCCGGCAGGGTAAAGATTGTATGCGTTCTTTTCTTTTCCGAGTGAAATTCCTGCCGCTCCGGCGTATCGTTCCCCTTCTGGCTGAGCGTACAGGGAATACCCTCATAGATCAGGACTTCCTTCTCAACCGTTCCCTGTGTCTCCGGATCCCTGACCCGCCTTGTCCGGTACACGCTCATCTGATCCCGGAACGTCTTTGCCAGCACGTTTGCCTCCCTGTTTCTTACCATTCTGCTTTACCGTCCTTCCCGGCTTTTTGTAACTTAAATCCTTAAAGCTCATGCCATCCTCCTTTACCCGGTGCGCAGCCGCCTGTACTTGCAGCACAATTCCCGGTGCTCCTGTGTCATGTCATCCTTGCTGATCGTATCAGTGTAAGTGATCTGTGTATCGCCCCGCTTGATAGACGCCACGTTGTCGCCGTTTTCTTTGTAAAAAGCATTGACGACGATCTGGCGGGCAACATATTCAAGCTGCACCGGGAATACGTCCCGGTTACAGAAGATCCGGATCATCATGACCGCATCCTCCAGCATGAGACGGAGCACTCCGTCGTGCTCCGTCGTCTCTGGTGCAATGCCCAGTCTTACTTTGACTTTTGATAACATTCCATCCATGTCGATCATGTCCCACTGCCGCCTCCGTCCGTCACAGCCTGCGCCGGATCTGCTGCCGGCTGCTCCGGTACAGGCTCTGCCTGATCCGGTTTTTCCTCGGGCTGCTTCGTGCTGCTGCCTTCCTGCTTCGGCGCTGCTGCAGGCTGTTTTGTCTTCTTATCCTTTTTACCGGAAACTGCCTTCGGCGGTGCCGCCTTCTTATCTTCCCTGACGGGATCAGCAGCCGGCTGTCCGATGGCTGCGTCCGGTGGATCTGCTGCTGTCGTCCCCACCGGCACATAGCCCTGCGCAGCCAGCTGCGCCATTTCCTCTGCAGTGTGGGCATACCTTGCACGGTTGAGTTTCCTCATCTCCTGTTTCATCCCGTATCCTCCTATGCTTCCGCTTCCGCATTGACCCAGCATTTTTTATACCGGTTTTCCGGCAGCCATAACTCATGATAGCGACGGTAACCGATAAACCATGCATCTGCCTTCTGATAGGTGTCCGGATCATAAATCTTCATCTTATCCTGCTTCGTAACGGCGATCGGCGCTGTCTGCACCGTGATGATCCAATTAATCTGTTTTGCGTTATCTGCAGCAGTAAAGCCGCCTTCTTTCTCTCCTTCTGTTTTTCCGTCTTTAAAGACATATGCTGTCTTCATCCGTGCAGAAGGCACGGGTTTCAGAAAACAGTTATTGATCTGTTTCAGCTGTGTGTTGATCTCTCCGGATTTAAAGTCTGCCACATTCAGCTGCTTGACAAACTTATCATTAAGCTCCAGCTTTGTCTTTACAGTCTGCGCAATGGAGATGACAAGCGGCACATCCTCACCGATCTCATCCCTGATCTTTGCGATATCAGACAGCATGGCATCCATGATCGTTTTCTCATCTGCCGTGTAGGGCGTTGCCCTGTCTGCTGCCTTCAATAACGCATACAGCTTGCTGTAGCGGTAAGAGTCAATTTCGGGAATAACATGCTCGTTCTGAAATTCTCCCGTTACAGACGTTGCATTGACAATAAAATTTGTCTCATTGACATCCATGCTGTCAAGCTGGAAGGAAGCGCCGCGGTCCATTGTCATCTCATACTCTTTGTACGAAAGTGTCACACCCCCGGACGGATACCCCTCATCCCTGTCATAATCCTTAAGCCCGGTTGTGGAGATACTGGGCATCCTGATCTTATTGCCTCCGTTATACTCCACCTGTCCGGCGTTTTCATCCATCCAGCCAGATGTCAGCGTCTTTTCCGCTGCTGCATCCAGCTTTTTCTGCAGAACACTCCCATATACTAACGTGTTTAAAGCCATCTCTTTTTCCTCCTCTTAAAGATATTTGTCAATCTCTGCCGCCATGGCCTCTTCTTCGCTCACAGTGCCTGTGCCGCTGCTGCCCTTCGGCGTTGTACCGGCCAGACGTTTTTCCACCTGTGCCTGTACGGCGGCATCAAACTTACCCTTGAATGCTGCCACGTTGGCCTTTGTCTTTTCCGTCGTATCTCCGACAAGGATATCAACAAACTCGGACGGGACGTCATTCTTTGCAAGGATATCCAGCGCATCCGCTTTCCGCTCCCTGGCTGCGATCTTCGCTTCCCGGTCCGCCAGCTCCTTTGCCGCCTTTTCCTGCTCGTAAGATGCCTTGCTGTCCTCATCCATCTTCGCGACTTTCAGTGCCTCCGCCACCGCTGCATCCGTAGCGGCCTTCTGATCAGCAAGCAACTTGTCGATATAAGCCTGGTCATAAGTCTTTGCCGTAGGCTTCTGTTTTGTTTCCTTCCCTGCCCCGCCTGCTGCCGCTGCAGGATCCCCGCCGCCGGAAGCTGCAGCGTCCTTTACGGCTGTCTCTGTTGCAGTATTCTTTTCTGTCTCCATCTTTGTACCTCCTGTTTTTATGCAATCAAAAAGAGACCACGCATGTGATCCCTTCAAGTTACCTTTAACTGTTTTTAAATATCTTTTAAACTCTTAAACTTATCGTTTCCTGCCTTTAAAAAGGTTTTTCAGCTTCTCCCGCCGCTCCTGCTTCTCCTCTTCTGCCAGGATCCGCTCCTCTTCTTCAATATCAAAATGAGGTTTGTAAAGTTCCGGATTCAGTTCTTCCGGCGGATCCCTTAAGATATCAGGTCTTTTACTCATTCCACACTCTCCTTTACCAGCTGATACATCTCCGGAAACCTTTTTTTCATGTATCCCGGATGGTCACAATAATACTGGAATGCCACCGAGACAAATTCCTTCATCTTATCGACATCAACGTTTCCCTCTGCATCCAGACATTCCTCTTTACTGTCAGCATATATCCTTCCCTGATAGATGTCAACCATCTTCATGTTGTCGATCACATAGATCTTTGACTTCTCTCCGTTATCATAAGACGCTGACTTTATCCTGATGTCATCGACAGTCAACCCTTTTACGATCTCCCGCTTCAATTTCCTTACTTTATCCTGATCAAAAAGTTTAAGGTCGATCGCATGTCCTACTTCATGTTCTATCCTTTTTTTAGATGCATCCCCTCTCAGGAATATCATATTTCTTACTGTATCAAACCCATTCCCTTTATAGTCGTCCCTCTTGATCCGGACATCTTCAAGCGCCCTCCTGACTTTTCTGCTCATCTGCTTTATCACTTTTGCCACCTTCGCTGCGTGTTTCGCGGAATCCACCGGATCTCCATTGCCGATATAGCGGTACTCCAGCAGATCGTTCTTTTCTCTCCACTGTTTATAAGTCATATCCGCAGGTACTTCATAGACGCTCCCGTCCTCATCCTTCGCGACCCTGGTCGTTTTCCCCTTCTTGCTTTCTTCTTCCGGGAAATCACAGACTGTCGTACTGCGGCAATTTGGGTGCATCGGCGGATAGTTCTTGCCCGGCACAGCATCCTTTACTTTAAAACGCTGCCCATCCAGTTCCTGACATGTCTCGCTTGTCTTAAAATCCAGCGTAGCCAGAAACGCATACCATTCGATCCCGCAGGCGCTGTAGCCCTCCATCGTGGCCGTCTCATAGATGTACGCCGTCTCTGTCCTGACTAACGTCTTTGCAGCGCTGTAAGCGACGCCCATGCGTTTGTGAATCCGACTGGCCATCTTGTCAAGGTTCTCGCCGGTGATCAGACCGGTCACAAGGTTGTTTTTGAGATCCGCAGAAAAGTTCGTGCAGTGTGCGTACAGGCTTCTGGAGAAATTCCGCTTGTCATAACGGTTCAGGATCGCACGGTTGACGGCCGCCTCATTCGGCCTGGTAAAGTCATAGCCGAACCCGATGCGCTGCTGTGTGTTAAAGATACTGTGATAGTAGCCGTCGTCAAACTCACTTGTCAGGTGGTCATAGATATTTTCCTGCTGCTTATCATACAGATCCACCATGATCCGGTCGATCTCCAGCGATCGCAGTTCCAGATAAGAGATCCGGCCGCGTTTCGCGTAGGCTTTCATTTCCAGATCCAGCGCCCTGTGCTGTCTCTCGATCTGCTCTCTGATCTCTTCCGGCAGGCCTGTCTCTTTCAGTCGCTCCCGCAGCTCCTTCTCCTGCTGCAGCATCCCTTCCCAGTCGATCCTGCGGAAATCAGCGTCTTTGATCTTCTGTTTCGCTTCCGCCAGACTGATCTTTTCGCTGTCCGCAAACTTCTGGTACAGCTTTTCGATCTCCGCCTGAATCTCCTGCTCCGCCTGGCTGTACAGCTTTTTCTGCTGCTTTGCCAGATAGTCCTCTGTCCAGTTGACCGATGCTGCCTTATCCTTGAGATAACGTCGCTCCCAATAATCTTTTGCCATATCGCCACCTACATGCCGATGCTGCTAAGATCGACCTTCGGCAGTTGTTCCGCGTCCATGGCCTCCTGTTTCTGCCTGTCCAGTTCTGCAGCTGTATCCGGTACGATACTGTTCGGCATCATGTCAAGCTGCGTTTCCCTTGACACGATCCCTTCCACATTTTTTACATCTGTGATGACGTCGGATATGTTCTCGACAAAGTTGCGGTCATATTTCTGCTCTACCGTGTCCGGATCCCAGGCTTTGTTCATCTTCGTATTTAAGAAATCCGTGATGATCCGCAGCATCTTCGTCTGCGCCGATCGCATCCGGTTCTCTTTCATTATCGCCAGTTCTTCCAGACCGGTCATCTTATATTTGATCGCGATCCCGGATAAATTCCCGGAGAAATTTTCATCCGTAAGTGCCGGTACCTGCGACAGGAAGAAAATATCTTTATACAGCCTGTTCTTATAGTTTTCATTCGCAGCGTCATTGACATTCTTTGTCAGCCACTCCGCCTGTCCGTGTTCGTCCAAAAAAAGAAGCCTGTTTTTACGCAGGTTTACCGCGGCCCTCCGGCCTTCATCGTCCCCGTCATCATCCAGATCCCCGGTAAGGGCATCCTCTACCATGCTGCTGGCCCCTGTGATGCACAGATAAGCGTCTGTAAAGTAATCCATGTCGTTGGCCGTATCCGACTGTGCATTGTCATAAGCGTCATTCAGCGTGATGACCGGCTCATAATCCCCCAGCTGCTCCTCATTGTTCCATACAATGATCACGGGGATGTCCTTCATGTAATGCGGCTCTGGCACCCGGAATTCTTTGTAATCATGTTCTCCGTTACTCCGCCGGAAATGATGGATATGTGTGTCGTCATAAACATCCGCATATTCCATCAGTAACTTACCGTCTATGTCATACTCTGACCAGATCCGCACCGCTGCCTCTAAAAATTCATCCAACGACGGTGAGTAGACCGGGATCAGCGTTTCCGCATCCAGTTTTTTGATCCTAAGATTCGAAAACTCGTTTGAAAAGAGCAGATAGAAACCTACCCCTTTCTTGCTTGCCTCCTTTGATACCTCGAAGTTGATGGAATCAATGTAATTATCCCGGAAGACATCCAGTATAGCGTCCTTGTATTCTTCTGCAGTAAGATCTCCGCTTTCGTCATCTTTAAAGAGATAACGGACGGGCTTGCCCGCAAAATAGCTTGTAGCCATGTTTGTAATATATCTGCAGAACCCATGTGCCAGCTTGTTATTCGGCTTGCCGTCCGTCATTGTCCGCTGCAGAACCTGTGTCTGTACTCTGTAGTAGTCCTCGCAGCGTTTAAAGCGCGGCACCTGTTCGTTCTGAAACCTCCTGATCAGTTTTGTCAGGAATACCGGATCCAGTACCTGCTCTTTACTAAATCTATACATATCTTCTTACCTCTAAAGTCCCAGCCTGCTTTTTTTACCTGTCCTGGCTTTCTTCTTGCCTTTCACATCGCCGTTGACAAACTCAACGATGCCGGTCAGGGCATCCTCGATATCATCATGATCGTTCTTACCTTTACGCTGATACCTGCGGATATGCTCCGCCGCCTCCGGCCAGCGTGTCTCCCAGTCACGTGGCATGATCACCTGCTCCATGACGTTTGACGCGTTCGTGATAATTCGTGTCCGTTTTTTCTTGCTCTGATGGAACCATGTGACGGTGCATTTAAAGCATTTGAGCATCCGCAGGTGCCTGATCACGTTCCGGGCAAACCCGCGGCCGCCGTTATTACTCTCGATCAGGCATTCCCGCACGCCTGCCAGCTGCAGGCGTCTGGCCAGTTCCGGTTCGGTCTTTTCCATCGCTTCCTGCGTGTAATAGATATCCGTCACATACAGATATCTGCCGATCGTACCGCCACAGATGCTGCCCAGATAGTCGTCCCCTTCATCCGCTGTATCTGTATAGTTTAGTACCCGCTCAAACTTATCCGGATCCACCTCATCATAAGTCTCAAACTTTCCGTACAGGCCGCCTTCCAGATCCACAGGCTTTTGCATGTAGTTTGCTCCCCAGATGTGGGAGTCAAGCGTCTGCCGTTTGTCCTGCAGATCTTCCGTGGGAAAGAGGTCTTCGCAGGTACTGACCCCTTCCGGCCCGTCAATATCCAGTGCCGTGATCTCAAGTACGTGGCATTTATCCGGATAGGCTTCTAACAGCTTCCCGGCAAGATCGTCCGTGGCCCATCTGGTCAGTACGATCACCCACAAAGCACCTGGCAGCGCACGGGACGAAAGCGTGTTCTTTAAATAATTCCAATGGCCCTCTTTTACAGTTTCGTTGACGGCCTCCTTATCGTTCTTGATCGGGTCGTCGATGATGATAATGTTGCCACGCATACCGGTCACAGTACCGTCAAAGGACGTGGCCAGATAGCTTGCATAACTGCCTTCCAGACTCCATTTCATGACAGAGGAATCGCCGTATTTTAACTGCACATGCGGGAAAAAATCCCGTGTTGTGTAGGATTCTTCATTTTCCGGATCCGGCTCTTCCGCTACCATGTCCCGCGTGGTTCGGGCAAATTCCGGCGCGATCGTGCCGTTGTAGGAAACGGTGATGATCTTATTCTTGATGTTCTTCCCGTATGCCCAGTTCGCGAAGTTGGCAAGGGTGTAGCTCTTGCCATAGCCGGGCGGCAGGTTGATGATCAGATACTTGACCGGTTTACCTGTTTTCTCGTTGAGCAGGCGCTTCTCGTATGCCGCCTGCAGCGTATTACAGAGTACGTCCTGATATTCCCGCTTCTTCTTGTAAAAATCCGGCTTGCGAAGGTTGCAGAATGTCCGCAGGTCTTCCCTGCCCATACGCAGGTTCTTTTCACGCTGCGTCTCTGCTCTATTCACTTGTGCCGCAAACTGCTGCGCGAAGGTCTGCATCAATAAGTCCCCTTTGAACTGTTTTTAAAGATATTTTTAAGCACGAAAAAAAGGGCTTTAAAACCCTCTCTATCCGTGATACCGCTCCCTTGATAATTCCAGCACAGCCAGCTCATGTTCCCGCTTTAACGTCTCTCCGGTGACAGCGTAGATCCCGGGGCTGCCCTGCTGCCTGTACTGTCTTTGTTTCTCTGTCTTGTAAACCCGGCGCTTTGCTGCAGATGCCTTCTTACGCGCTGCACAGATCTGTCCATATTCCGGCAGGCTTCTGATATAAGAAGAAATGCTCTTTCTTGATACATCTAACAGCGCCTCTATGTCCGTAAAGGAAAGGCCGTCCCTGTAATACTCTGCAGCCTTCTTTTTCCACTCCTCTGCACTTCCCATTTCTGTCCACATCCTTCCGGGCATGGCAAGGGTACTGTACCCTGTTTAAAACCCCTTTAAATGACTTAAACTGCCCTGCGAAATCTCTTTCCCTCACAATTCCCCGCAAAGGAGTAAAAACGACTGTACGGGCTTTCCTGCGGGCAGTCCTGTCACTGCATCCTTGCCATCTCTTTTTCCGTGTTCTCTGCCAGCTCTAAGAGGGTAGCCGCGATTTCCGGGTGCTTCTCCCCAATCTCGGAAAAGACCTTCTCTTTCAGCAGCTCCATCGCCACATGCACAGCGCCCTGTTCCTTCCTTGCTTCCAGTTTCAGCTTTTCGTTGCGGACCTGCGCTCCCTGCAGGCTGGCGATGCTCTTCGCCACCTTCGCCCTGTCTGCTGCGTCCATCTCATCATCAATCAGTGCTTCCATGATCAGCTGCGACGCCAGCAGGTTGTTCGCCTCATGCAGCTCGGTGGCGGGCCGGTCCACGTTGTCCTCCGCAAGCAGCTTTGCAAACTCCTTCGCCACTCTGACTGATTCAAAGCGGTTTAAGAACTTCTTGCCGTACCTGCCCACGCTGGATACATGGACCTCTTCCCCCTGTTCCTTCAGATAATCAGATACCTGCTCATAGGTATCGCCGTTAAGCAGCCGGTCTTCCACTTCCCTGCGCAGGGAAGGCGGCAGCTGGTCAATCTTTCCATGGCTCCTGTTTTTTTCCATCAGCCCACCCCTGCGATATCCGGGCCGTTGCCCTCCAGATAGTCCGTGCCGGCCGCTGTCAGCCGCACGATCAGCCGGTTGATGGCAAGCCGTCTGTTAATCACTTCCTGTGTCTCTACAAGCCCCTTGTCTTCCAGATAATTGATCTGTGTGATCAGTTCCCTCTCAGACAGATCATTGCCACTCTTACGCAGTGCCGCCCGAAGTACGTTCGGGTTTGCGCCGTAAGGCTGCGCCTCCCTGCACAGCTCCAGTATTTCCAGCCTCAGTTCCTCGTGTTCTGCTGTATCTAATGCTCTACTCATCAATCTCCACCCCTATGTCTGTGATATCTCCCTCTGCAAGGTTGACTCCTGCAGGTTTCAGCCAGATCGTGCTGTCCAGCCAGTTGTCCTCGTTTACATTTACATGTATGTACCGCTTGCCTTCGCCGCCCAGATAAAAGATCGCCTTTTTCAGCTCATCTTCCGTCACCAGCCCGCTTGTCCGCAACAGGTTCTTAAGCGACGCGATCCGCAGGTCATCCCCGTAGTTTGCATACAGTTTTTCGATCACATTCCCACGCAGCACCTTCCGGTCTGCCACTTCAAGCCTGTTCATATGCAGTGCCTACCCTCTCTTCTATCTTTTCCAGCCTCCTGTCGATACCGGAAAAACTCTTCTTGATCTCATCCAGTGCCCTGGTGATCTCGCCCATGCTGGCCGTGATCCGCTCCATGTTCAACAGCAGGATGCTCTCTCGCTTCTCCGATTCCTTCCTGATCAGCTCCTCACGCTTACGCGATTCTTCCCGAAGTATTTCCTCACGTTCCATACTGCTTCTCAGCAGGATGTCCTCACGCTCCCGGATCGCCTGGTTTGCTGCCTCAATCTTTTCCTGTGCGTCGTTGTATACTGTTGTCGTTGTGTCGATCGCCGCCTTCTGCGCTTCCGATACACGTTTGTCATCATTCTTCGCTTTTTGCAGGACATAACCTACAAAGATAACCAGCATGACTATTGTCACGCCAACATTTCCTATCAGATTGATCGTTTCTACTGTTCCCATGCTGTCTGCTCCTGTCACCATTTCTCTTCCCATTCGTCAAAGTGTCTGATCCCATAACAGATCACTAAAATGCCTGTGATCAATGTAAAGAGGGAGGCCAGAGCGGCCAAGATGCCTGTCATATATAAAGCAAATATGAAGATATCCCATGCCGCCACAGCTATTCCCCTTTCGCGAGAAGGTTATTATGAAAAAGTAAAAGTAAAAGACCGCACACATTTCTGTGTGCAGTCTCATCATAGCATCCCGCTGTTTTTTTGTACTTTCCATCGTGGAAAAATTTCTGGAATCGTTATTCTCCCAACATATCCATGAGCGACATCTGTCCGGGAATGTTCCAGACTCCCCGCCCGATCTTGTCACTGACAATCTTGTAGACCGTTGATTTCGACACCCCGTACTTCTGTGTCAGTTCCTGTAAGTTGCTCCCGTCAAATTCCTGATAGATCCGGCGGTAGATCCTGTTCTTCTCCAGCTCCCGCCGCTGGGGAATGTAAATACTCGTCCCACCGAAATTATCTGACAACCGGAGCAGATTGTCAACCCCTATCACCTCCGCGTATTCCCTGTGCTGATCCTGGAGGTCATCCAATGTCAGCTCATATATATTTTCCTTATCCATCCGGATGCCCTCCTTTCCTGCATCATGCCTGTGCCGGCTCCTCCGCTTCCTTTTTCTGCCTTTTATTCCAATCCTTTAAAAATTCGATCACGCCGCTGGCCGTCTTCCTGTCTAAAAACCTGTGACTGTCGATACCGTACTGTTTCTGCACGAAGCCGTCCAGCCGTTTCAGCTCCGGATCCCCGTTCTCATTTGTCCACCCTGCCTGTTTCATCAAAAAGAAGATATAGCTTTTCTGCCGGTCAGTCATGTGGCTGCCGGAAGCGTACTCACGCTTTCCGGCCAGCCCATCTATGACCCGGATCGCCTCCGTGACCGTGAGGCCACTGATATGTTCCTTCTTCGTGACCATCCCCACGAACTCATGCAGCAGGTCGTCGTCCATCCCCAGCTGTGACGCAAGCATGTGTATTTTTCTGTTCTGCGCTGCTGTGATCTTTCTCATAAGCCCCTCCTATGCCGGATCGGCGATCTTTTCCTGTTTTGTCTCATACCAGAATGTATCTTCCTTTTTCAGACTTGCACCTACGGCCAGTATGGTTGCCTCATCATAGGTCTTTAAAATCTCCTTATTGACTGTTTCCTTCATGACCACACAGTCTGCCATGCCATATTTTTTAAGACTGTTGATGACCGTTTCAACCGCCTTTGGCAGCACCAGCTTTGTGCTCAGCCGGAAGCCTACCCGGCCGAAGGGCATCTCCTTTGTTTTGCCTTTCAGATCCGACTTGTTCAGCACCGTGAATTCTTTCAGCTGCAGCTCCATCCGCTTGATCTTATCCTTGTAAGGCTGCGCTTCCGTCTCCGCCTGTTCACGGATATCAATCATGCACTGTTCCGCATCTGCAGATATCTTACTGAGCGCGATCTCTGCCTCCCGGATCTGTTTCAGCGTGCTGTCCACTTCTTCCCAGCTCTTAAGCGCCGGCTCTTCCATTCTCTTTCTTCCCATGTCCTTATCCTCCTTTTTATTTTCCGTGCTGCCGTTCCAGCTGATAAGTATGCTCCATGATCTCCTGCGCATACTCTGATAGTCCCTGCCCGCTCCGGACGAATGCCTCTGCGCCTGAATCGCCGGAATATACCATCAGTACCATACCCAGATCCTCATACTGCGCAAACAGCTCTGCAAGATAATCCGCAGCCACCAGCATATTGCCCTCCGGATCATACAGATCCGTTACCTGCAGCCTTGCCATCCTGTCCCCGTGCCAGCGTCCTGCTACCTGCATCAGCCCGCTGCAGCCGTCGTTCTCCGCATCTTCCCTGTAACTGCTCTCATGCCATGCGATCGCCTGCAGCAGTTCCGGACACAGACTGTACAATGTGCCGATCCGCTCCGACATCGCCACTACCTCCGCCTCGCTGACGGCCTGCACCTCCATACGCTGTGCCGATGACAGTATGCCTGCTGCCAGCAATGCCGTGAGTGCTTTCGTCAGCTTCCTTGTCCGCGGCTTCTTCCTGACGCCCTCGATCCTGCGCATCTCACACGCCGCCAGTTCCTTTCTGCTCACCACTTCCAGATACTCCTGTGTATCTTTCACAATAAGCCATGATTCCGGGGTGAGTCCTTTTGCTTTTAAAAACTTTTTCTGCTCCCTCACGGGCCTCTTTGCCTGTCTCATATAGACTCCTTTCACTTATGTAGTTGTCACTGTACCGTCCACTCTGCATTCACACGGGCTTGTGACCGTTCCACCCCGGACGTGGAGCTGCATTAGACGCTGCGGGGAAACCCCGCAGCCGCATCTATCCTATGTTCATGTCGCGCATCACCTTGACCATTCCCTTTTCCGTGACCTCCCCGTAGACTGCTGCCGTGTTAACATAGACATTCACAGCACCGCGCAGGCCGTAGGGTGTATTTGCCACCCCTCCTAAAAGTTTCAACACCCCTTCGTCCAGTTCGTACCGCCCGAAGATGCTCCTGATATCCTCCATTTTGATATCCCTTGTCTGTACCTGCTTACGCATACCCACGCGGGAGAACAGCTGCGCGAAGTCCGCCTTGCCGCTGCCCCGTAGCTTGCTGTAGACCTCTTCATTTCCCACCAGCGCGATGCCGACGCCGCTCTCATCCGATATGCACCGCAGATGGTTCAGCGCCCGGACAGTCAGATGCTGCGCCTCGTCCACGATCAGCACTCTGCCGCTGCCTTTAAGCCTTTCCTCGATCTCTGCGGTGAGACGTCTCGCCACCCGCTCCCTGACGCCAAGCTGTGCCGCGATCAATTCATTTACGCCAGTGATACTTGCGTAAGTCGGTGAGATCGTGATCAACAGTGCCAGACTGTCGTTCTTTACATACTCGCGCACGGTGCTTGTCTTCCCCACTCCGGCATCCCCGTATACTACCGAGATCACGCCCCGCAGGTGCGCATATGCAATCGTGTTATATACCGTTCTGCTGATTGATGTCTCTGCAAATTCCGGTGCCTTCGGGGCTACCTCCTTCTTCGCGTTCATGCTGAGCAATGCGAAGACCTTCGGGATCAGCGTATGCGGTGTTTTATACTTCCCGGAAAGAAAGCTGCTGATCGCTCCGCTGGATACTCCTAATTCCGTTCCGACCGCTGTCTGTGTCTTGCCGCTTTTTGCTATGTACTCCCGCAGGCTCTCGATCGCACTCTGGTAATCTACCTGCTCATCCATCACCCTGTCTAATGTTACATCCATCCTTTTACCCTCCTGTAATAACCTTCCTTAGCTTTCCTCTGCATACTCGCATTCTTCTTCACTTCCGATATACGGACACTCCTCTCTAAAACCGGCTTTTTAAAAACCATCCGCTTACCAGCATCCGTTCATCACTCCCGCTACTGCGGTCGTTGTCGATAAGATCACACAAAAACTGCTGTATAAGCTGCTTTACCGTGATGCCCTTGTCATCACATCTTTCTTTAATCTGTTCTGCATCCTCTACGGACATCCCTAACCGTTCCAGCATAAAATCAATACCCATCCCGTTACCTCCTTATCTAAATCTCAGTTTAGCCAGCTACACATCATCAATGTCTTTGCACTGCTCCCATAACTGTTCCAGACTTTTTCCTTTTTTCCAAGTATGTGCCAGCCGGATCTCTGCTTGTACAAAGGGCTGTATTTGATCTGGATACCGTTTCATATTTTCTATCGCGTGCTGGTCGTTCATAAACATACATGCCATACAACTGCATCGACCTAAATATTCGTAACAGAAATGCGGTTCCAAGTGTAGTTCTCTTCCCTGCTCAAACATCTTGCCTTTTTCATAATCAAGGCACGGCCTGTACCAGTGGCAGACAAAATCTCCCTTTTTCTTCGTCCATAGTGTCGTGCTGTGATATTCTATCTCTGGCAGCTTTGCCCGCCCTTTGCTCTCATCCCTGCGTTCACCGGATATGAAAAGACATTTATTCCCCAATAGCTCTCTGTTTGCCCGGATCCATTTGTCCGTCACCCCGGTCTTAAGATATGCCGTGCACCATCTGTTCTTCATGTCCGGCCATTTCAGCCTTTCTTCGAGGAGAAGGTTCAGAAACCCTTTTGGATGTTGCAACAGTATCGGTCTTACACCGATAAACGCTGCCGTCTTATAAAACATCCTGATATTTTCTGGATACTCGAAACCTGTATCACAATATAACAGAAATATCTTTTCTCTGGGAAACTCCTTCAACGCCCAGTATAATGCGCCAGTACTGTCAATCCCATTACTATAACTAACGATTACACTCGTGTAATCTGTCTGTACTCCTTCTTCTACAATCCTATTTGTCTTTGCCATTTTTTGAAAGGAGCCAGGATATCCTTTACGCTGGCCAGCGGCTCCGCCTCCTTTCTTTCTCCGCTAAAGTTTAAATTCAAAATTTTCACTAATTTCCTTAAATGCGTCCGTAGACCAGTGGTCAACATATCCGCTATCACAGTCTAGTGCAATTATTCCTCCCATCTCGTCATACACCATATTGTACCTTTTCCCCTTTTTCCATTTTTGGGTACTCGAAAATTCATAATCTTCCTTTGCGATAGCAATCACTTTCTTTCCAGCCATCATCCTGTACACCCTCCACTAAAGTTTAATACACCCTCTGTCCGCAACCGCAATACCCTTGAAACCGCATCATATTTTTACATCTCGGACAATAATACTTTCCTTCGATTACGACTCTTGATACCGCCTGCTGTTTCTTGAGAGCATCATAGGCCATATCTAAAGCAATAATCTGATCTGTCGTAGGAGCTCCCTTATACATTCTCTTGATAATTTCTATAGCCTCTTTAGGTTCCATCCTCCACCTCCGCTAAAGTTTAATTCAATCTCAGACTACTCGCTGACAACCTTATGCTTTCCTGCCGAATTTCGTAAAACCTTTAGGCCAGTACTTTTAATCATTTCCAGTTGCTTATTATATTCCCCTATCTGCATTACAACTCCTGATTGATAAATCCTCCACATATCGTTCAAGTTTTTCTCATATTCCTCTTTCCGAAATAATATCTCTGCTTTATCAGCCGAAAATATTTCCCTTCTTCCAAATAATTCATCATAAAAACTCATACATACCTCCTTATGACCCTAAAAAAATAACCATTTTCCAATTTCCCATCCGACTATCGCCAGGACATAACGATATGTAGAATCAAGTATACTGTTATATATCTCCTTTCTCTTTTCCTTAGATAATTTCTTTTGCACTATCTTCCTCCATTAAAGTTTAATTTAACCTTCCTGCGCATCCCGTAGCCGCTCCACCGCCAACGTATAGTCAATCGGTTCATCATCACCGTATCCGACGGCTTTCGGAAGCTGCTCCACTGCCTTCTTATCCAATGCATGTATCTCAACAATGTTTGGATCCGGCCTGCATCCATCCTCTTTAATGTTCTGCTCTGCCTGCCACATGATAAGATCCAGTTCGTCAAGGCTCTTATTGACATTGACATCCACCCAGTCCTGTACAGCCCGTGCATACTTCCTGTTCTTGCGGATGTGCTCTTTCACCTTATCCTTGTCTGCAAAATAACTGATTGAATCCGTCTGCTGTGCAACGCACAGGAATCTGTCCTGATCGTCGTAGACCCGTGCCTCCCGCAGGTCGTCCGGATTATATCGCACATAAACCTTTCTATTTATATGATAGAAATTCAACTCCGGGCTGTTGAAAGGCACCTTCTCACCGTACAGGGTGACATATACACCGTCCCGCGTGACTTTCTGCATCCGCGTGTTACGCAGCATCATCAGATTAAGCTGCTCTGTTGTCGCGATCCGCTGCTCTGTGAGGCAGGCTGCATATACCTGATCCGGTGTCCTGCCATTCATCCCTATGCCGTAATGCTTATGCTTGTTAAACATGCCTTCTATGTACAAGTCAACATATTCAATAAAATCTGGCAGAAGAATAAAATTATCCGCATCCTTTCCTGTCTTTTTCAACCGCTCTGGACGTTCTGCGATAGTACCTCCTGTATATCCTTCAAACATCTTTGAAAAGCCATTTTTTACATCCAGAAAAGCCCGTTCTATGATCTTCGCCCTTGCATTCCTGACCATCGCTGTAGTAAACTCAATGCCGAGATTCTGCAGAATCGTCGGAATCTCGTGTTCGTCTTTTGCCAGCTTCCGGCTCTTTCGGAATCCCCGGCCCCCGATATCAAAAGTCAAAAACTCGCGTCCGTTGTCAGACAAGATCCGTTTCGGGATGCCGTACTTCTCGATTCCCCTTCTCAGCGCGATCAGCGTCGCCATCGAATTAGGACTTAAAGTCACGTACCATCCCACAAACTTCCGGCTGCGCACGTCCTGAAATGCCGTCAGGTATACGCGGACCGGTTTTGCGTGTTCTCCATCATTGATGAATACATCAAAAGTATGATTATCGCACACCCAGATGTCGTTGCTCTGCAGATCCTCATAAGTACGATGGATAAACGGCAGCATCTTGTCTGTACAGGCTTTCAGACCCTCCCGACAAAATACTACTGCAGCAGGCGGTATGCTCCGCAGGATCTCCCGCGTGAAACTCTGTGACGATGCCAGCGGCAACAGGTCTTCTTTATGTTCACGCTTTAGATAGATTTCCGTGAGTTCCATGCATTTACGCACACTCTTCCTGCTCTCATCCAGATAATAACTCGTGAATATCGCAAAAACTTCATCCGGCACCGCCTTTTTGTGATTCCCATGCTTACCCCGCCTGTCGATCAGCGCCGCCTCGCCCTGCTCCCGCAATACCTTGTCCTTCCTCTGTATCATCCTGACTGACAGTTGCATCTCCGGATACTGCGCCTGCAGTTCCTCCAGAAAGATCTGATCAAGCTCCTCCTTCTTCCCTTCTTGACTGCGGAAGGCACGCCATTCTGATATCGTCCGCTTCCAGAAGGCGACTTCCAAGCGCTCTCCTTCGCTCATTTCTTCCAGTGTCGGAAGTTCATGAGGCTTTTCTGGCTTCATTTCCCGTCTGCCATTCTTACGATCCTGATCACGTTTATATTTTTTGTACAATTTAGGATCCAATGAACTTACCGGGATCTGATAAGATACCCCGCCAGTGCCACCGCCTAATTCGCTGACCATTCCCATTGCCTGAATCTTACCTAATCTGATATTTTTACTTATGCATTGTCGGGTCTTACCCGTCAGTCTTGCATACTCAGGTACTGATAAATATTCCATTCCATCACCGTTCCCTCTTTACTATGTCGCCCACCTGTGATACAGTGAGCTTGTACAGTTTTGTGAAGTCGGTGCCTTTCGTGGAAGCATCGGCTTCTTTTTAAGATCTTTTTCATCTCCGCTCCTTTCTGGCCTGCCTCGTCAATGCCGGTAGGCCACTCCCGGCAGACAGCGGATATCCCGCTGTTTCGGCTATTTTTTCTTCGAGTTTTTCCATGATCCGTCATGCTACAGCATTGCATTGACCACATCCAATATAAGTGCTGCTCCGGAATCACACTCAACGTTAACCCTTTTTTCATATCCAGAATGGTATCTAACTGTTACCTCTCCACCATCTTCTGACAACTCCAGCCTATCCAGATCATAGCCCGATCTGGTCACTTTCATAAGAATCGACAGTATCTCAACAATATCCTTCTTGTTTTCTCCCATATAACCCTCCTATCCTACTGCCATGAGTATGTATAACGCCACCAGAAACAGTATGATAGATATGACTGCAACAGCATCCTGTATGATCTCGATTATCTTTTCTTTCATACCATTTCCTTTCTGGTCTGCCTCATCAGTGCCGGTAGACCATCCCCGACAGACAGCGGAGCGATCCGCTGTTTCGGCTGTTCTCACAGGACAATTTAAGTTCCTCATGACCAAATATTACAATGCAGATGTTCACACATCCTTATCTGACGTCCCCGATGAGTACTTTTTATAGCCTGCCAGGCGTTGTCGACTGCTGTGTCCTCATATCCATTCTCAAGGAGCAGCAGCGACAGTTTCAGTTTTGCCTTTAATCTTGCATGGATCTTTTCTTTTGCAGTGCGGATCGGTCTGTCTGACAGTTGTTTTTCTTCGTGCTCATAGACCATTCTGACTGCTTCCGGATGTTTACCATGGCCCTCCAACTCATCCGCTGCCAGCCTGTATAATTCTGCCTCGCTCAACTGCCTTAAAGACTGTATCCTCTCTAACAGGGCTGTCGTTTTCTCCCCTCCACTGCCTTCCGCCTCTTTCAGTATCCTGTTGAGCGTAATACGACATTCACCCATCGTACAGTCCAATGATAGTGGATTATTTGACTCTCTCGCTGCAAGGAGAATTTCTTGTATTCCTCTAAGCGGGTCCGGCGCCTCCCGGATTTCCTCTTTTTGCTGCCCCTCATCCCCGTCTCTTTCCATTCCCATAGGTGCAATCAGCATCTCATAGATCTGATCTGCATCCTCCGGAACCTCATCCAGCATATCAAAGGTGTTCTTGATCCTCGCGTACACTTCGTTCACGATCATCTGTTTGCTGATTCTGCTCTCCTGCCAGTCATCGTTTTCAACCGCGTTCGCATATCCCCTGATAAGTTCTTCTAAAGTTTTTCTGCTATAGATGTTCTTTCTTCCCATCCTCATACCTCCTCAAAAAGTTCTTCCATGCTGCATCTAAATACCCTTGCGATCTGCCGTCCTAAGACCATGGTTGGCACCTTTGATCCGCGTTCAACCTGACAAATCATTGGCACTGAAATTCCTATCGTTTCTGCAAGTTCTTCCTGCGTCATTTTTGCACGATTTCTTCTTGATCTGATCCCGTCGCCAATGTTCCCAACTTCTGCCCGATAGTCCGGATCCGTCAGCGTTCTCACCGCCTCATTTGCCTGTTCACCTGTTACTTCTTCCCGTAATGCCTGCAGATCTATGATCTCCTTGTCCAACTCTTCTACCCAACGATCTATCATCTTATCTCTCAGCATCCTATTCCTCCCCGTAAAGCTCATCTACCTTGCACCCAAAAGCCTGGGCAATAGATTTTCCTAATAACATAGTAGGTATTTTGCTTCCGCGTTCAATCTGTGCCATCATTGGCTGCGTGACTCCAACAATCATAGCCAGTCTCTCCTGTGAATATCCCAATGCTATTCTTTTTGCTTTAATGCATTCACCAATACTCATACATTTTCCTCCTCTCTTTCTTTATAACTGTGGTAATATATAAGCATAATCATAGCTATAGTTATAATTATAATTCAAATATTTGAATTTTTCAATACAAAAACTCAAATATTTGAATTTATAAAGGAGGTTATTATGTTCTGGGATCGTTTTTATCATTTATGCACAATGAATAACAAAAAGCCAACTCCCGTCGGAAGAGAAATAGGAGTTTCAGCAGGTATTGTTTCTACCTGGAAGAAAGAAGGGTATTGTCCATCTGGTGAAATGCTAATTAAAATTGCAAATTATTTCGACTGTTCTATTGACTATTTAGTTGGCAGATCAGATCAAATAAAAACTCAAAAATCTGAATTAACTTCTGAGGAAATATTTATTATAAAGAAGCTGCGATCTATTCCTGATGATAGCCGAGATGAAGTTATTTATTTGATAAATTACAAGTACGATCAGTACCAAAAGAAAAGAATGAGACTTTCATCCCATTCCGGATCCGAAACCGCGGATGATGTTCATGATAGGCTTGCATGATGTTTAAAAGAAATTAAAAAGCCTTTAAATGCTATTTAAAACAGTCTCACTTTGCCTATTCTAGCAACTATTTTCTAAATCATCTTACAAAGCCCAGTAAGGTGGGAAACTAAATGCACCTACATTTAATAAGGTTATTTTTCAATTTTATTACAACCAAAATTAGTTTCCCACCTGAAAGGCACTTTTCTAATTTTGCTAGATTTTATGCTGTGCAGATGGGTGGGAAACTCACATGCTATATACCCGCTTTTGTTTCCCACCTCATATCTTGCTTTTTTTGCTTCTCCTTCAACTAATCTTTAACTATTTTTCAAAACGTGATAAATACGGGCTTTTCCTCTTAAAATCTTTTAAAAGTCCTGTAAACTAAAAAAGCTGGATGTTTTCACCCAGCTTTAAACCCTGATTATTTTTTACCATCAAAAATGACATATTTTCTTTTCTCATCATTCCGAAATCGTTGATTTCTCGGTATTTCTCACCTTCTGTCGATATTTCTCATCATTCCTCATTTATGTCATTCTATATGGTAAATTACATCTGGATTTCTAACCATGATCAGCGGAACGGTTCTGTACAGGCATCCTTACAGTGATAATTTCCATAAATTACCATGTATACTGTAAGTATGCCCACAGGACACATTCCTAATCACGGCCTATACAAAAAATGGCAGAACTTCACTCCTGACGTCTGTTTTTCTTATGTACCTTCCCCGGATTATATCCCACCCGGACAACCTCCCCACAGTGACTACACCTCATTTCCAGCACCAGCTTCTCCGGCGGCATCTCCTCAATGTCAAAGATACGCCGCCCACACTTAGGGTTCGGGCATTTCACCTTTTCCATTGACAACCGCCTCCCCACACTGATATATAACAAGGGAACCAGCCTGCCTTTGCCGGTTCCCTTTTATCCTTTGTGCTTTATTGGTTTTCTTCGTATGAGAATCAACCTACGCATTGTTCTTTGAACGCTTGTCAAGTTCCTTTATGTATTCATCAAACGTGTATATCTTATCCTCCCCCGCAAAGCGGAATCTTGCCCTCGTCCCTTCTATGCAGGTCGCCTTTATCATATCAGAAACGGACATTTTCTTGCTCTGGTTGCTCTGCACCTGCTTATCAACCGACTGCATAAGTTCCTCTTTCGTCCAGACCTTCCCGACAAAGGAAGGCGGCGTCTGAGATGCCATCCCCATAAATTCCCGGTCAAAACTCTGTGTCCCGTCCTGTGCCTGACGCACCTTTGCTTTTCCTGCTGCCGGGTATCCTGCCCCTATTCCATTTACATTCATTTTCTTAATCTCCTCCATTATTTTTGTCAGCCCATCTGTCGTTCAGAGCCGCTCCTGCTCCCTTGTGATAAGTCCGAGCAGTTCATTGCCTCCATGCAAATATACCTGTTAACCTCCCCGGCCAAATTCCATACCAGCCTTCACCTCCTCTCACTGATCTGCTGGGGATGCCCGCTTGATGACTTTTTGCTATTCCTGTTATATCCATTTCGAATCTCCTTCATTGCTTCCCGGAAAGCCGGGGATGTCCGTCCTGCCTTGTCGGGCTGTGGCTTATTGGGGATATGAGACCGTAGAATTTATTTCCTACTATGTTTTACGAATCTTTATAAATCAGCTCATTTATTGCCTCAATAAATTCACTTTCTACCATATTCCCGTTTTCCAAGCCATGTGTCGTAACACCATCCTTAAATCCAATGATACAGCTATCAAAATAGACCTTTCCATTTTCAAGAAGTATTTCACCACGATATTCTCCGACAACCGCAAACGATGTTTCAGATTCCTTCATTAAAAATAAGTACGCCTCATCTCCTACCGATAATAAGCGATCCGTATTTCCATCTGATGCAATTTGATTTATGCCTGATAAATCACCAGCATTTTTTCCTTCCGTAACTTCTGAAATCATTTCCTGTGCTTTTTCCCCTTGAACCGTTCCTCCGGGCATATTGACGTTAATGGTATCTCCATCTGCATCAACAGTGCCATATAAAACATCGACCACCTTCATATCGTATGATGTATAAATATAGTTACGCACATTTTCACTATTTGCCTGTAAAACTTCTACCTTTACAAGCGCACACGCATCACCCAGCAATTCATCAACTGTGCTATAATCCACGAGAGGATGGGCTTCACTATAAACCTGCATTGTATTATTGTCAAAATTATCGGTTGTTTCCTGTTCTATTGAACTGTTTTCTTCCAACCCGATTATTTCTTCGCTCTGCTGAACACTTAAGTTATAAGAACTATTATCCTGTTCGTCCTTTCCGCAACCAGACAGCCCTAATAAAAGAAATGCCCCAACTATAGCAAAGTATTTTCTCATAGCTACACACTCCATTATCACTAATTATATTTATCCAGCCCCTCTGTCGGTCAGAGCCGCATCCGCTCCCTTGTAATAAGTCCGAGCGGTTCATTTCTCTTATCACCTACATCCGCACCTCACCTCCGGGCAGACCGCAGAGGCAAAGCATTATGCGCCTCCGCGGAATAGGGTGTAATGATTATATCTGTATATCCACAGATGACAGCGAACTACTGGATTTCTTTAAATTCGCTTCCACGGATTCCCTTGTGATGCCATCCAAGGCACCAGGCTTGATGGGCTTTCCCGCTTTCCATGCAGGGTCTGCTGCCTTTGCTGCCGCAATAAATGCCTGTGTATATGCCCTTTCATACTGTGACAATGTATGCCCTGCCGCCAGACGGTCATTTTTACTTGTCTTCCGATACAGATCCGTGTAAACATCTGACCTTTTCGTTGTATCCCCATCCCCCATGCCGTTGCCCTGCAGGAATTCCTTTTTCGTAAGTTCAAACATCTCATCCCTGCTGCTTTCGGGAATAGAAATAATCCGTTTCCTGCTCGCAACATTTTCCTCCGTCACAAGCAGTCCGGCAAGCCCCGTAGTCGGGTCAATGTAGTCGCCATCCTTATCATACTGCTTCATCAGGTTTTTAATTGCCTGCACATTGGTAAACATCCCACTGCTTCCGGCGTGTTTTGTCATTTCCTTAACAGCCGCCTTATACTGTGCGCTGTTCGTATCGATTCCCGCCGCTTTTAACTGCGACCGCAGAGAGCCGTTTGACAAATCCGATACTTTGAGCGGATTCACCGCTCCTGCATTACTTTTTGTCCCAAACATACTCTGAAACAAAAAACTGTAATCTGTGATTTTTGACATACTATCATCCTCCTTGACTTAATATTTTTGCGTCACCCCCGGCCTGCACGCTTCATAAAATCCATCGGCGGATGCCCCCGCATTTCAAACCACGATTGCACCAGGTGACTAAAAATTGCACGAAATGACCATAAAGTTTATAACATCACCACCGCCTGGAACTTTTCCGCATCGCAGGAAACGGCAAAATCGCCCCCATATTTATCTGCCACCGCCTTCACATTCGACAGGCCGGTGCCTTCCGTGACCTGCACCTTTTCCACCACGGGGTTCCTTACGGAAAAGATCAGCTTCCCTCCCTCCTGCACCAGCTTGACATGGATGACGGCCTTCCTTCCCTGCCGCGCCGCCTTCACGCACTCATGGATGGCATTGTCCAGCAGGTTGGAGAGTAGGATCACCGTTTCCTCCTCATTCAGCCGCAGCCCGCCCATGTCGCCCACCCGGAACGTCATGGACACGCCCTGCTCCCTTGCGGCGTGGAACTTCTGGTTCAGGACGGCGTCCACCACCGGATGGTTCGTGTTGACCGCCGCCATCTCCACCGATATGCTCTCCGTCAGCCGTTCCGCAAGCGCGGCGGCAGCCTGCGTGTCGCCTTTCTTCAACAACACCTGCATTGTCCTTATCTGGTTCTTGTAGTCATGCATCTTCCTCCCCTGCCGCTCATAGACCGCCTGCATATCCCGGTAATGGGCAAGCTGGCTCTCCTTCTTCTGGCCTGCCAGCGCGCTTTCCCGGAACAGCTCCTCTTTTTCAAGGATACCCTGCAACAGCTCTATGACAAGGATGTTGATGAATATCAGCCCCACCGACAGAAAAAGGTATGCCGTCTGTACCTTTGCCTCTGCACTGTTACAGAAGAACATTAGCAGCATGGATGCCACAGTGAGCAGCGGAATCATGGAAAATTTCAGCCACTCCTTACGGGAAAGTTCTCCATAATTGTTTTGTCCTTTCCATATTTTCCGGACTATGAACACCAAACAGAGCCAGAGCATTTTTGAGGGCAGAAGCAGAAAAGTAAGCACCACGTTTGGGGAAATGGACATATTTTCTATCTGCAGGAAAAAAAGGTCTGTCAGAAACAGCAACGCATAATTCAGCCCGGAAAAGAAGATACGCTGTTTCCAGCCCGCTTCGTAAAACACTGTGCAGAATGTGATGGAAACAAGGATTACCAGCATGACCTTGATTCCCATTAAATCAAAATGTCCTCCTAATAGCGCCACTACCATGCCAGCAAAATACAAAACAACATATCTGCACTTTCCCAGCCGCCCCACATCCTTTTTCTTCAAAAAGGTATCAAAGAAATATATGCTTCCCCATGCCTCTATCGCCATGATACAGAATGAAAGTACCCACAATGCCATGATCACTCCGCCCCCTTAAACAATGTGTACTGCCGCTTCACTTCCGGGTATCTGGACTTCGGCACGGATATCTCCTTCCCGGTGGTCAGGACCATGACATAGCTGCTGAGTTTCCCGATGTACCTCATGTTGATAAGGAAACTCTGGTGTATCCGCACAAAGCCCATCCCCGCCAGTTCCGCCTCCAGCTCATCCATCTTCTTGTAGATGCTGAATGTTTCCCCCTCCGTGTAGAACACGTTCTTGTGCCTGCTCGTTTCAATATAAATGATGTCATCCACCCGCAGGCGCACGTTCCCCTCCACGAAGCCGAACTCCACCACCCGTTCCTCCCGCAGGATGTCATCCAGGCACTCCGGCAGCGTCTGCTCCAGGTCATCCTTTAAGAGGAACCGGCTGGCCTTCACCTTGTACCCGTCCAGCGCATAGTTCACATAGGCCGTCACCAGCACGATATGTACCTTCGGGCATTCCGCCTTAATCTTCCCCGCCGTTTCCAGCCCGCCCATGCCTTCCATGTTAATGTCGAGGAACACAATGCCGCATTCCCGCACATACCCCATATCCGCATAAAGCTCCTCACCGGAGCCGTATTCCATTATTTCAAAATCATGCCTGCAGGCTTCCAGCAGCGCCCGCAGCGCGCCCCTGTCCTCCCTACTGTCATCACAGACCGCTATCTTCATACGCATTTCCTCACTTTTCCGTCATAAATTATATCGGATTATAAGGCATCCTATCAAACGCCATTGCACGAAACTCCCATAAATTGCCCAAAACGACTATAACTCAATCTCAGAATATCACCGAAACGGCTAAAGTTTTTTGCTTTTTGTCCGATATAGCATCCCAGCTTTCCAACTAATTTCCCTTATCAGGCCGCCCGGCCTGCCTGCGGAAAAGGCAGACCGCCGCATATGGCGGATGATGGCCATAGTACGGCGGTTTATCTTTTGTAGTATTTCTTCATAAACACCTATTTTCACATACGCTGTTGATTATGTGCTGAGTTTCCCGCATAGGGAAACAGCGGGTCTGCCAGCCGGAAACGAAAACTCTCCCTGTCTACCAGCCCCACCACTTTTTCACTGTCATACAGTTCAAGCAGGAATCCGGCCATCTCTTTACTTGTGTGATATGTTCCGAAATATTTATCATAGTCGTATTCTCTGGCATTATTCGCCACCATTCCGAACTCTGTCTTTGTCGCCGCAGGCACCAGCACCTTTGCCCTCATCTTTGCACCTGTCTCTTTCAGTTCCCATGCCAACCCTTCCGTAAATGTGCTGACATAGAACTTCGCCGCACAGTATGTCGCAGCCGTAGGCACAATGGTATACCCACCAGCCGAAGATACATTGATAAGCTGTGTCCCCTCTACATCCTTATAGTCACGGACAAACAGGGAGGAAAGAATCGTCAGCGCCTCTATATTCAGATGCAGCATCATACTGATCTTATTCAAGTCCTGCTCCCCTACGCTCCCGTAGTTACCAAACCCTGCATTGTTTACCCACGTCTCTATCCCATAATCTTTCAGTCCCTCATAAAACTGGTACGCATTTTCCGGGACGGATAAATCCGTACTTCGGATGACAACATCCAAATCCGGGCATTCCTTCAATATCTCCTTTTTCAGCATTTCCAGATTATCCGTGCGCCTTGCTGCTATGACCAGATTTTTTCCCCGCCCCGCAAATGCCTTTGCCGTTTCATACCCAATGCCTGAGCTTGCCCCGGTGATGACTGTATATTTTCCTTTTTCCTGAACCATTTGATAATCCTCCTCCGATTTGGTATAATCCAACCATACAATGTAGAGTGAACTCTATGTCAAGAGGATTGGAGTGATTTTTCATGGAATATTCTATCGGGGAATTTTCAAAACTGACGGGGCTGGGTATCCACACCCTCCGCTATTATGAACAGGAAGGGCTGATTGCCCCAGAGCGCAATTCCAGCAACCGCCGCTGCTATTCCGATAAAGACCTCACATGGATTGAATTCATCAAACGCTTGAAAGACACTGGTATGCCTATCAAGGAAATCAAACACTATGCAGAACTCCGGGCAGTGGGTGATCCCACACTTTCTGAAAGAATGGAAATGCTGGTGCAGCACCGACAGGCACTTGATGAGCAGATTGCGCGGCTGCAGGAGCATAAGACAAAACTGGATGAAAAATCGAGTTTTACAGAAATGAGATTGAACGCGTAAATACCAAAGGAGCAGGATAACCCGCTCCTCCATATCAGCTTATCAGTTTAATTTCCTTATTTCCCGGTTGAAACAGGATGCCATGCTCACTGTAAAGCCGCATATCCCGGTACACAGGAACATTGCCGCCATGCCGCTTCCGGCACTATCCCCTACTATTATTTCCAACATTTCCGCCATCCTGTTCCCAGAAGACACAAAAGGTTCAAACACATAATCTGCCAGCCAGCCTCCGAGGATAATTCCAGCCGGGATCGTGCTGTACTGGACAGCATTCCTGACCGCAAATACCCTCCCCTGCATAGCGGTGGGAATCTTACGGTACAGTATCGTATTCTGGTTTGCCATAATAAAAGGAATCGGCAGACTGGCAGCAACCGCAGCCACTGACCACCAGAATACATTTTGACTGGCTGCCATCATCAGGTCACCGAACAGAAATGACAATGCCGCCGAAACATAAATTGCCACAGCCTTATGGCGGCTTTCTTTCTTTACGGAAACAATGATGCCCCCGGCAATCCCGCCTATGCCCATGCAGGCATTTACAGTTCCAAGTGCGATGCTGTTCCCGGAGCTTCTTGCCAGAATCATTGGCGATAAAATATTCTCATAGGTCAGCCTTGAACAAAAATTGATCAGTGCCATTGTAACCATGATATAAAATATGCCTTTTTCCTTTTTCAGAAAATCAAATCCTTCCACTATTCCGGCAAATGGGGAACCGTACCTCTTTTCCTGCTCCTGTTCCGGGATAGTGATAAAGAACAGCAATACGCAAAAGGCAAAGACAAAGCTCGCCAGATCTATCAGCAGCATAAGAGAAAGCCCGCCTGCCGCAAACAGGAATGCCGCCAGCATAGGGCTGAATACCACGATAAGGTTATTGGAAAAAGAATTCATCCCGCTGACATTTGAAATCTTCTCCTTTGGTACAAGTCTTCCCGTTGCCACCGCAGACGCAGGCTGCTGAAAAGCATTCGTTATGCCAACCACCGCATTTATGGCATAGATATTCCAGACCTCCAGACATCCTGCAAACAGAAACACCAATACTGCCAGTGAACCAGCCGCCGCAATGCTGTCCGAAACCAGCATGATCGTTTTCTTCTTATGTCTGTCTATAAAACTGCCGACAAACAGGCTTAAAAAAACATACGGCACATAGTTGCAAAAGGACATCAGCGAGACGGACATTGCAGAATGGCTCTGTCCATACGCCCATAAAACGAGCGCAAACCCGGTCATGGAACTCCCAAGTCCCGATACGCTCTGACTTAACCACAAAATGATATATTTCTTAAATGATTTTTCTTCCATTGAATTTTCTCCATTCTATTCTTTATTCTTTCAGAATAAAAAGTACAAAATCCAATGTGGACGATAGATTTTACCTCTGTACAAATTTCGTCCAGTCATCAGACTTTGTACAGAGTCCTTTGTTTAAGTCAATCACCAAATGGCAGAGCATATTTCCCACCTCCCTCAGTTATCTTTTCGCTGGACAGTATAGCATGGAAATTCCTTAAAATCAATTTATCCTTGAAAACAACAAATTATCGGTATAGAACTATGCATCAGATATACAATTACTCCATCCCCCTGAACGTACCGGCCATTCCCCCAGCAAGGCTCCATTGGCGCTGCATATAGGATTTCAGATTTTTCGTACTTTGCCAATATGCCTCACGAGCTATTGCCACTACACCCTCTGCCAGAGCAGCATACTGTCCTGAAATTCAGCCGACACTTTCCCGGTATCTTTCATCCATGAAAGGTAAGACCGCACCGTGCTTCCCACCAATACATACTGCTCAAAATTCATAGAAAGCCCATAGCCTTTGAACACTTCCTGCAAAATACGCTCAAAGCACATCGGCTCCCTACAGATGGACAGAATCCTGTCCGCCACCTCATGCACCTTATCCCTGTTATAACGGACAAGTCCCTTCACATCGGCAGAGGCATCCGCATGGGCGGGGACGAACATGGTCGCCTCCATCTGCTCTACTTTATCCAGCGTTTCCAGATAAGCGCCCACATCATAGATAAAGGAAACCGCATATTTATCCAGCGTCTCCCTGCTGCTGATGCAGTCCGCAAGGAACACCACATTGTCCGGCATACGGAACCCCACCATGTCAAAGAAATGCCCCGGCAGGGGTATCACCTCAATCTCCTGCGGGAAACTCTCATCTGAAAAATCCACCACATCACTCTCCTGCGCCATCAGGAACTTATGCCACAAGTCCTTACAGGGATAACCGCCGTAAAGGAAGGACGGCTCCAGCACCTGGTATTTTGTAAAAGCTACCTCTATGCCGCCAAATGCCAGCCGTTCTTATCCAGTATCTGCCTGACCTTCCGCCCTGCATCCTTATCATTTCCGCTATCAACCAGATAGACATTCTCCCTGTCCGCAACATAGACGCCTATCTTCGCCGGACAGTTTATGTAATAACATTTCTCACTGACCTGTACCAATTCATACATTTTTCGTTTCCTCCTTTAATTGTTCGGATAAAATATCACGTTATAGGCAGCGCAGGCTTTATCTGAAACATTGTGATATGCATGGGAAATATCAGCCCCAAACCGTATGGACTGTTTTTCCTGCAGGCAGACTTCTTTTCTGCCGACCACCATTGTAAGTGTTCCCTGCACCAGAAAGACATATTCCTCCACGCCTGCCACATGGGGAAGTGATTCGTGCCGCACCCCTGCGTCAAACTCAATATAGAATACTTCTACATTCCGCACCGGATCAAAGGGAAACAGCGAATAGGCCCGCATCCCTCCGTTTTCCTCCGTAATCACATTTTCCTTATCAAGCCCGGCAAGCATGTATTCTGCTTCCTGCTGCCTGCAGAAAAAGGATAACGGTATTTTCAATCCTGTTGAAATTTTCCATAATACATTGATGGTGGGTGAGGACTGCCCACGCTCAATCTGCCCCAGCATAGGCTTGCTCACGCCGGTCAGCTCCGCAACATCATCCAGTGTAAGCTGCCTTGTGTTGCGAATCTCTTTCAGCCACTCTCCGATCTTTAATGAAATTTGTTCCATGCTCCCTCCTGGATATGTTTTATTAAATAAAATATGTTATAACATATTCAATTAAAAATATAAAGAAGAAAAAGCCGCAATGGTCTGATCCCATTTACGGCGATTCTGCTGTTCTGTCAGTGCTGTCTGTTAATTTTCATATATCCCTTTCAAAGTAAACTTCCCTAAGATGTGGCCGTCCATTTCCCGGTAAAGCTCATTCAGCAGAAATCCTCTCTCCAAATCTAGCATCTTATCCAGAGCATACACATGAAGCTCATATATGTGCGGTTTATCAGGCGGTGTCATCCCGCCATAATAACAAGAAAGCTCTGCGGACTGTTCTCCACCCTGTATGCTCGTCCAGCTATTCCTTCCCTGCACAAAGTCATCCGCCGTCTGGCTCTCATTCTCTTTGATCTCAAAACGGGTTATGTTTGCCGCCAGCCAGTG
>ERZ808046.350-NODE-350-length-48027-cov-7.887237_pt1 | contig 48027 bp, 61 predicted proteins | sample MGYA00380196_ERZ808046 | MGnify/ENA primary metagenome ERZ808046 (study PRJEB31490, sample SAMN06133421) | mouse gut metagenome | isolation source: Z6_2 | host: mice | place: China: Chengdu | collected 2015-05 ... | reverse complement strand
GCAACTGCCGCTACAAGCTTTAAAATATTTTTCATGTTGATTTCACAGATGGACTCTGGTATATTTTAAGGTGTGGGGAGGTTTCCCTCCCCGTTCCTTATTGGAGGCTCTCTATAATCATTTTGATGACTGCTATGAGAGTTCCAACTTCAAGGGCAAGTTGTGTAAGTGCTTTCACCACTTTTATCAGCTTGCCTATTTTTCTGTCCATCTGCATTCCTCCTTTCCTCTCTTGATGATATAAGTATAGCATATGGGCACACATATATCTATTGGCATAGTTCACAAATATATGGGCACACATTTGTATACTTTGTATATGGACACACATATTGATGTGTGGTATACTTATCGTGTAAGGTGGAAAAGGTGCATTTTTATTTGTTGCCCCCACTTATCATACATTTGAATGAAAGAAGGTGTATTTATGCCAGAAGAAAGAAAAAGCACATATACAGGACAAACAGACGCAAGGCGGAGAGCAAGCGCGAAATACCTCAAAGAATCCGTTGAAGATATCCGCATCAGAGTGCCCAAAGGGGACAAGGCAAAAGTACAGGAACACGCTGCCAGTATGAGGGAGAGTATGAACGCCTTTGTGGTCCGTGCGATCAACGAGACGATGGAGCGCGACAACGGGCAGCAGGCTCCCGGATCCTGATCTGCTCCTGCTGCCTGCATGGTTTTGGTGACTTCAAGTGAATAGTAAGATCATACCCACTTGTGTGCACGCTCCGGCGGGTCCTGTTGCTGGTGATCTGGCTTATACACCTGCTGCCAATCTGCCTTATTAGGTTGTGTAAATTTGTGGGAATAAACAGCAGTTCGCCCTTGCGTCCTGCCATGGGATATGGTAAGATTGAGAAAAGGAGAGCCAGAGACGCACGGCTACCCTCAATACAGTATATGCTTAATGCTTTTTACAGCATTAGCCGTCACTATTTGCGGTAGTGGCGGCTATTTTCGTCCCCTGAAGATCGTGTAACAAAGACCAACAAGGGCAACAATGAAAATTCCAGTCTGTATCAGATCGGAATATGTAATCATTGGCATCCCTCCTTTCTTTCGTCTGGAGGGTTCAGCCCCTCCGAAGAGGGTAAGCCGCCCGGCTCTCTGGTTTTCCTGTCTCACATTCTATCACAGAGCCGCTTTTTCTTCAATCCCGTTTTCTCACACGTTTTAAAGCCAAATTTCCCGTTTTATCCTCATACCCTATACTTTCTACCCTCGCACCCTTAAAAGCCGAAATCAAACCGTTTCACGCCCTGCGCTGGCATGTTTTCCGTGAAATGCAAGCATCCGTTCCCGCGACAACTCCCGCTGAAGTTCTGACCTTGCGGCAGGCGGTGAAATCTTCACCCATTCAACCGGAATATGCGCCAGCAGCGTCCCGTCCTTATTCTCCGCCAGTATCTCGCATTCCTGTGGGTATTTCTCCGCCAGCTTGCGGATACGGCTCTTATACCTCCCCTGACAAAACTGCACCGTTGCCGTCTTTGAATCTTTGAGAAATTCTATCCCGTTTTCCACATTGTCGAACGGTTCCGGCCTGACAATGCCTTTCAGCTCTACTCCTGCCGCGATCGCCAGAGCCTTCAGCGTGCCGTCACTGGTAAAGCCGCCATTGTCCAGAATCCAGTTAAGGGAAAATTCAGACAGTCCGGTACTTTTGCAAATCTGGTCAGTTGTAATCCCTTTTTCCTGCATGATCTCTTTGTATGCTTCTGTTCTCAGTCTCATTTTGTGATTCTCCTTTCAGTGCCTGAAGCCCTAAAGCCCGTCCACAGACTGTTCAGCGCGTCAGAGAGACGCTCATGGCAGCAGCCGACTTTTTCGTCAGTGCCAAACAATGTCTCGATGTAAGTTGTAAACTCTTTAACCGGATCCCAGTTTTCAGGTTCCCGAATCTCTTTTCCTGATGCGTGCAGGTCGGCGGATTCATCGCCATGAAAAATTCTGTCATTTTCCTGTCTTCCTTTCCCGCGCGGTTGTGCTGGGTGGGCTCACTCCCGTGTGTGGGGCGTGCTCATGTCGCCCCACACGTAAGGGTGGGTGCCCGCACACTCCCTTCCCGTTTCCCGTTCCCGAAAGGGATATATACGTAGTATATATAGGTGCCGGGAGGGAATGTTCCCGATTCCCGTGACCATGGTGCCGGGAATGAAATTTTACGATTCCCATTTCCCGTAACTGGTAGTGTCGGGAAGGGAATCATTCATTCCCATTTCCCGTTTTTTCTGGTAACGGGACAAGTTTTTTTGTATCCTTATCCGTGATGTGTAAGCTGGGAAAAATGACAAATACTTAACAACGAGTTCTTTTCTTCCCGTCCTTTTATCCTGCCACCGCCCCACTATTCAGATAGTCCACCAGCTTCCCCATGTTTATCAGGTACTTGCTGCCAGTCCTCACAAATACAATCTTGCCCTGCAGACAGAGTTTCCGTATAAAGTCATAGGAAAGCCCTGTCCGGCCTGCTGCCTCTTTGATGGTCAGCATCTCCGGGATCTGCTTCTCTTCTTCAATCGGCAGCCTCATGGCCGTCTCAAGCGCTGCCATCTCCTGAAGGATGATCCTTTCCTCCTGATCCAGTTCCGGCCTGCTGCCCGTGCTGCTCTGCAGAAGGATCTCCGTCCGCCTGCGTGCCAGTCCTGCGTATCTGTTCGCCATTTCTGCTTTTGTCAATGTTTATCACTCCTTCCTGTTGCGACGTTGCAACAACTTCAGTCATTTCAAAACCACTACCACGTGAGTTTTCAATTATCAGTCTTCCAGAATTTCAGTTACATCTACGCCCAGAGCTGCCGCTATGCGGCCCGCTGTGGCCGGCTTACAGGTTCCCCGACTGTAAACGTTGCACACTGTAGGAATCGGCATCTCTGCCTTTTTTGCCAGCGTGTCGCGGTTGAGCTGTGCTCTGGCCATGCAGATTTCAAATTTTTTCTTGCTGATCTTCAATTTTTTCACCTCCTATCTAAACGATTCATTTTGAATCTAATTAAACATTATCATATACATATTGAATCGTTAATATATTTTTTTATTCATTTTGAATCTATTCAAATTAGAAATTATATGTTATAGTTATTTTGAGGTGAAAATATGACTTTAGGAAGCAGAATAAAACAAGCCAGAAAAAAAGCTGGAATTACACAAAAAGAACTTGCAAGAAAATTAAATATTGCAGAGATTACAGTCAGACAATACGAGAATGACAAAAGGCAGCCCCGACTAGAATTTTTAGAAAATATAGCCGATGCGCTCAATGTTGATGTATGGAATTTGTATAACTATTATAAACTTAGTTCTGATCCTTTTTTGCAAGAAATGGATCAACTCCGTAGCGAATTAAATGAAAAAGGGCAAGAAAAAGCTATAGAGCAGGTGAACCTCCTGACAAGAATACCCGAATACCAAAGTAACGACTGAACAAATGTCCTTGACCTGCTGATCCGGCAGCTCAGACCCTGATCCCAAATAGGCCCAGGCTCAGACCCATCTGGTCCTGGGTTGCACCGGTGTTCTCCTGCTGCCAAATCGCCTGACAAGTGAAAATCCCCATATCAGAATTATCAATTTCCGGGCAGCAGGCCCTCTGATCTGCTCCCTTACACTCCTGATCGGCGCCGCCTGCTGCCGGATCCGCTGCACATTGAATAGACTATACAAAGCATCATACAATATCCATGAAAGGAAGTGTATATTATGAGTTACCAGGAAATAGCAAAAAATATGATCGACCGCCTCCCGGAAGATAAGATGATTTTCGTCATCAACATGCTGGAAGGACTGGGGGAAATGTCAGGGCTTGACCTATATCCGGATTTCACGCCAAACACAACGACAATGGCAGCCATGGCAGAAACAGATGAAATGATAAGGACCGGCAGCGGGCAGCACTATGAGGGGGCAACAGAAGAATTGTTCTCTCAAATTCTAGGGGAATAGTCCATGTTAAAACTCAACCTGACGACACAATTCAAACGCGATCTAAAGCTATGCAAAAAGCGAAACTATAATATCAGTCTGCTGAATGCCATAGTCGACACATTACGAATACCGGCTTCACTGCCCCCGAAGAATAAAGATCACGCTTTAAAGGGAAATTATACCGGGCGGCGGGAATGCCACATAGCCCCTGACTGGCTGCTTATATACCGAATAGACGGAAACGAACTATATCTTGACAGAACCGGCACTCACGCTGATCTGTTCAGCCTTTAACAAAGGAGGCAGGCAATGGCACACATCGAAAAACGCGGCAATAACTACCTGATCCGGGTCAGTGTCGGCTATGATTCCAATGGAAAAAAGATCACCAGATCCACCACATACAGACCGGACTACACTACTGCCACTGGGAAAGCAAAAGCGGATTCCGTGATAGACAAAGAGGTCAAGCGATTTGCTGATGATTTTGAAAAATCTGTAAAAACAGGAGAAAGCACTACCGGAGGCAATATAAAGTTTGATACTCTGGTCACCCGGTATCTGGAAGAATATGCATTCATCAAACTTTCACAAGCAACTGCTGAAGGATACCAGGCGCATCTGATGAAAAAGATTGTTCCAGCCTTTGGACATGTGAAAATCTGCGATCTGTGCCGTCAGCAACTGGATATTCAAAAATTCTATAACCGGATGGCAAAGCCCAGATCAGACGGTGAAGTTATGGCAGCATCCACTGTCCGCCGGAGTATTGCCGTATTCTCCAGCGTCATGCAATGGGCGGTAGACATGCAGCTTATACCATCAAATCCTCTGACATACGTCAAACCGCCCCGTAAGGCATACCAGGCAGAACAGCCTAAGAGTTTTACCATCGAAGAGCTGAACCGCTTCATCAGCGCCCTGGACATGCCGCAAGTGGCAAACTACAGAGCACATACCTGTAGGAAGAAAGACGGAAATGTCTACTATGTACCAGCATATACAGAAGCAAGACAAGTATCTGAACAGTTCAGGTTGTTTTATATCATGGCCGCATTCTCCGGATGCAGACGTGGAGAGCTGATCGCGCTGGACTGGTCAGATGTGGATCTTTCTGCCGGAACCATAAGCATCAGTAAAAGTGCAAGCAAGACTGCGTCCGGAATTATCCTGAAAGAAACAAAGACCGCCAGCGGGATCCGCACCATTCATATGCCGGACTCCGTTATGGATCTGGCCAGAAAATGGAAACTGCATCAAAAAGAAATGCGGGTTGCTCTTGGTTCTGCTTGGATGGGTACTGACAATGTGTTCTGTCAGGCAGACGGATCCCGGATGTATCCAGATACGGTCACAGCCAAGTTTAAAGACATCATCCGAAACTATAATGCACAATGCGCCCCCGGTGTCCGGCTTCCGGATATCTCTTTGCATGGGCTGCGGCACACAGCGGCCAGCGTACTGATCAACCAGCATACAGACATTGCAACCGTGTCAAAAAGGCTGGGGCACAGCCGAACATCTGTCACCCTAGACATCTATACACATGCCATTCAGGAAGCTGATAAAGCTGCTGCATCTCTTCTGGACAGCATTGCAAAGTCAGCCGGAATATAAAAAAATCTGTGTACTTTTTGTGTACTAAAGAGAGAAAAACAGTACACAAACGATACACAGAGTCACAATGGACAATATTCAAAAAAGCCTTTAAATTCAAGCTTTTTCACAATATAAACAAAACTGGAAAAAGCAAAAAAACACATTCGCATTGTTGAGGCCGTGGGTTCGAATCCCATATGCTCCATATTTTTAAAAGCCTATAAAATCAGCAAAACGTTGATATTATAGGCTTTTTTGATGTTTTGAATTATTGGAAACAGTGCTTTTTCTAATGAATTATTAGATATTTCTAATTGTTATGCAACATGAAATGCAACACGAAATCCCTGACTGTAGCCTAGAATTTTCTCATACTCTGAGTAACTCTGTCACTGTCTTCGTGCCCACAATATAATCCATCTTCAACCCACAGGATTCTTGAAGCAGGCCAACCGCCAACCGAGTATCCGCGCCAAATTTTCCATCCGGATGAAGTCCAAATCCCAGCAATTCCGTGATCTGATCCCCGATAACGGTATTTAACCGCATCTGCAACCATTTCACAACCTGCCCGGTGCTTCCTACAGAATATCTTCCTTTGCTTTGTTCAAACGCTCCCGCCTTCAACAGAACCCTCTCGACCGCCGAACTGGTCATATCGCCTCTGATGCCGTCCACCTTCAGTTCTCTGCCGTTTGCATCCCGGATGCCATCTGCATTCAGCGCTTCCTGCAGGCTCCTGACTGCATCTGTATCCCATCGACTAAATCCCGGTTCTACAGGTTCCGGCGTGGGTTCTGTAACTGTATTCCCATACCAGATGTCCATATCAACGTTTCCGGAAATTCCAGGCACCTTTCCTTTGCTGGAATACTGCCAGCCTACCTCTCCGACGTTCGGACGCAGGCTTTCTTTCATCGTGCCATTGTCTCCAGCCGGATATCTGGCAATCCAGTATTTCGCATTCAGGCCGCTACAGATGTTTTTATACCAGTCCGTATTGCAGTAGATATTGCAATCGTATCCCGCATCCCGGATCACCTTCATCCAGGCACTGGCAATCTCTTTTACCTTTGCTGATCCAAGTGCACGTTGCCTGCTCCATTCCAGATCCAGCCAGACACCCATTTCCAGTTTCCGGCCTGCCAGCGCTTCCACGACCTCCCGAGCTTCTTTTCCAGCCTGTGCAGCAGATAATGCATAGCTGAAACGATACACACCCCTGCAGATGCCTGCGGCCTCACAGCCGCTGTAATTATGTTCAAACGAAGTGTCTTTTCCTTTGCTGTTCAGAATCCGAAGGATGGCAAATTCCACTCCGCTTTTCCTGACTTCTGCCCAGTTGGGCTTTCCCTGATAGCTGGATACGTCAATTCCTTTTACACTCATAAAATCTTTCCTTTCTTCCGGCGGTTGCGCCGGCGCAAAAAGAGGACGGTTGCCCGCCCTCCTGATCTGTATTATTTTCTGTTATATCTCGTCCGCTCCCAGATGCCTGCGATCCGCTCCCAGCCGCCAGTTGCCACCAGATAGACCACAAAAGCAGCAATAAAAGACGCAAACACATAGTACCAGACGATCACAATCTTAAAATACTGACACGCGATCACTACCGCCAGCGGGCATAAAATCAACGACACCGCCAGCGCCACCACACTGGTCTGAATCCCCTGCAGATAGGGCAGCTCCTTGATCACCTGCACCACCACGGCCACCACGAAGGCCAGCCCTCCAATCGCCGCCAAAATATACGTCATGTACTGTATCAAAACTTCCATATTGATCAATATTCTCTCCCCCTACTCTTCCTGATCATGGGCCTGCTTGTTAATATGTTTCTCAATCTTTCCGATTGCCTCCGTAACCGGACCATTGCAACCCTGCTCCTTCAGCCCCTTCAGGCAGGCCAATATCCCATAGGTAAGCAGACACTGCTCTGCTTTCACAGTCTCAATTTCCCGATCCTGCTGGTTCTGCCTCAGATACCATCGGTATACAGCAAAAACCGCAGAAAAAATGACCACAAGTGCAGAAAACAAACTTGCAGCCATGATAATAATATTCATATCTACATACAACCATCTCACCTCCATTCTCGATTCCTTGAAACAGAATACGGAGGCCCCCTCATCCCATGAATGTATCCTCCTTTTACACTCCTTCTACACATACCACACCGTAATCCGGTAGGGTTTACTGACCGTAGATACCGGCAGATGCAGCGTCGTCGCAGCCTTCCAGTTCGAACCATTGACACTGCTGCAAATAATAAAATTCGTCCGGTCCATCTTACAAATACTCCCCTCACTGGACATCATCCAATACTCCGTCCCGCCAGAACTAATATCACTCCTGGACCAGAACGCGCTGGCAAACACATGACTCCCCGAAAGAGTAAACGTCGCATACGGCAAAGAGACCGTAGAACCATTCCCCTGGGACCACGTCTTCTTATCCGCCGAAGCCGTAACCGTAAAATTAGCCGAATTTAACTTCTTGCCCGCTGCCAGTCCCGCATTATATCCTGCCTTGTAATTCGCCGAATTCACATTCGTCCGGGCATCTGCCGCAGCCACCCCGGCATTATATCCGCCCTTATAATTCGCCGAAGCCGTATTCACACGATTATCCGCTGCGGTCACCCCCGCGTTATAACCGGCTTTATAATTCGCCGAATTCACATTCACCCGGGCATCCGCCGCAGTCATCCCCGCATTATAACCACTGTTATAACTCGGCCTGCTGTCCAGTGTGCCGCCCGAATAAAACCCCGCCGGCACCCCATACGTCGTATTATTTCCAGACCAGTTCAAGGCCCCCCGGTTCGCCATACTCCCCGTCCGCTTCCCCTTCGCATCCGTATTATAATACGTCTGACCCGACAACACCTGAGAATCCCCAGCCGTTCCGCTAAGCTTAAGCGTCCCCGTCAAAGGATTCCCCTCCGCATCCACAATCACTCTGCCCGCCAGAATATCTCCCGCTTCCGCAGTCACCACATCCAGATCAAAGCCCCCCATTGTGCCGGGCATCCAGATCCTGCTCATCCCATCACCCCCCGTAACCCGACCACAAGATCCGTCGCCGGCCTTTTATACACCCGAAACGTCGCTGTTCCCGCTCCAAGACGCGCCGTTCCGCTGCAGACGATACCATAAGCCTTCACATACGCCCGCTGCTCCGCCAGAGAAGCCCCCTCCGCCAAAGCACTCACCAGCACCGCCTCCGAAGTCTCCGTAGCCCCGCTCACCGCAACCGTCTGCACAAACGGCGCCGCCCCTCCGGTCCATCCCGCTGCCGGAAGCGACACCAAAGTCACCTCCCGCAGACGCTCCACTGACGCCTTATTATAAACCTCATTATTCAGCAGCTTCTCAATCACCCCGCTGGCCATCTGGGCACCGTCCGCCTCCGTCTCCCGTGTCCACTGCTCCACATCCAGCGTAAATTCCGGTGGATTCTTAATCTCAAACGCCATACACTTCCACCCCCTTAAAAAATCTCATCCATATCATAAATCTGAGGAATATCCGCGTCCTTCCCCTTCCTGAGAAACGTCCGGTATGCCACCAGATCCCCCTCCGCATCATACAGCCCCATCTCCGAGATCTCCTCCCCGTCCAGCTCCCCGGCCTCCAAAGTTGCCGTATACCGACAAGTCGTCCGCCCCTCATTCACATATCCATGAGACGCAATCTCCTTCGAAAGAAGCTCCTGGTACAGACCGACCTCATTGCCCGTGGCCTCCACCGGCTGTCCGTCCCCGTCCACACCCCCGTTCCCCCACGCCATCCTCGTGATCGCAGGAAGCGCCGCGTCCCCCGCATGCGCCATACAAAGCTTCCTTCTCCCAGCTACTGTAATTACACCCTTATGATCTGCCATATTATACAAACCTCCTCATATAAGTTCCACATCGTTCCTCACTTCGCCCCAGCATCTGGAAGAATTTTTCCTCAGTTGCGTTCTGAAAAATCCTTCCGGATCTTCTTTCGGACCGATGCTGTTTTTATTTAAAATTGCTCCCTGCCTCCGTTCAGTCTTCTGCCTCCGCCAAGCTTCCAAACGCCGTCCAGATAATTCTGATTCTGCACCATAATCACCCCGGCTTCCGCAGCACAGGCCGCAGACGTCCGCACCCGGCACCCTTCCTTAGACGCCCCCTTCCACTCCGCTTCCATCCTGACGGAAAAAAACGTCCCGTTTTCCGTCCGTTCCTTGATGCCGGCCCGCACACCCATCCGAACCGGATCCCCCAAAACCTCCCTGACTTCCGACCCAAAACGCACACAGACCGGATAAAGCTCCGCCCGGTCCCTGCTGTGATAACCATTCAACAGCTGCTCTTGGTCCAGCTTCCAGGTCCTGTCCAGAAAAAGCCTTGGAACATTATTCTGAGGGTAAAAAACCATCCGGAACCGCACCCGCGCGCCGGATCCTGCCGAAACCACACCACTTCCCCCATACCTCCCATACGCACAAAGCACCATATTGGCCGGACAAATCGGAATAACCGTCTCATATGCCCTCCGGATCAAACCCGTCTCCTGCTCCATCAAATACATCCGAATCTCATACCGCTCATGCAGACATTCCACCAGAAAATTTCCATCCCCAACCACCGCAGCCAACATATGACGCAGCATAGACAACGTATACGGCGGCCGCAGATTATACCGCATGAGGATAGCCGCCTTCCTGTGTTCCAGCGTATCTTTGGCCGACGGGACAATTCCAAGAATCTTCTCCATCCTTGAAACTCCATACCCATCCGCCGTTTCCATAAACATATTTTTCAAAACCCGGTCCGCTGCCTCCCAGATCAGACCAAATTCCGGATCCTCCGCTTCCAAAGCCGCATGAATCTCCCGGTACTCCCCCATAAACAAAGGAAGATAAGACACAAGATCAACCTCTCTGATCATAATTCCACGCCCCCCAACACCGGAACTTCATACTCCCCTAAGACAAGATTCTCCTCCGAACCATTTACCGTCGTCTGACGAATATCCAGAATCCCAGAAACACCCAGAATCCGTGTCTCTATCTGACTGATTCTAACAACCAGGCGGGAAACATCCGCCCAAGTCCTCCGAAGCTCCAAAAAATAATCAGAAACCGCTGCCAAGACAGGCCCCTGCACCTGATCCCATTCATACCCCGCCTCAAACATCATATCCGCTCTCACATGCAGCTCGACCGCCTTTGCACTCTCCACGGTCACCACATGCCCAATGGGCGCCAGACCACAGCCCTCTCCTTCCTTCTCCCCTGGATCTATGATGTTCTGGACCGTATCAATCAAAGCAGACGAAGCAGCCCCAAACTCCGAATCCAGGATCGTCAAAAGCACCGTTCCCCCGGTGGTCAGCTTCCTCGCCTTTCCTGCACGATACACCGCATCCAGCCAGGATCCCGCCTCTCCACTCACAGAATCCCGAATCCCCTCATACCAGCGCTCCACCTCCGGCGCAGGAATCATGGCAGCCGGAGAAATGTCACAGTTCCAGACCCTGGTAACCTTCGTCCTGCCCACTCCCGGGATCCCATTCGTCTTCTCCAAATAATCCCGCACATTCCCGCCAAAAGCACTCTCCCGAAAAGAATCAAAATACCGCTTTCTAAGATCCTCTGTCGCCTCCTCATCCTCCCCGGGAATCAAAACTTCCACAAGCTTTGCCGACTGCAGACCCCTTATATATTCCATCGGGATCATAGAACCCAAAAACTGATTGCCGATCCTTCCGGCTGTCTCACACTCCACCCGGTATTCATCCTCCGAGATTTTCTCCGTCACAAGATAATTAATATCACCAATATTAAATCTCTGCCCAGTCACATCAATCCCAGACGGAACAAACACCCCACGCAGTACCGCCCGCGTCGCCGCATACGGAGAAATCCCCCTCTCCCGGCAGCGCAAAATCAAAAACTCCCTGGATGCCGTGTCTCCAAAAGCCTCCCGCAAGATCGTATCCAGTTCCAAATACAAAATCTGAAGCTCAATCGCAGTCGGAGAATGCGTGTCCCAAATAACGGACCCTTCCCGCTTATCAAACTGATCCGGAACACACTCCAACATTCTTTGAAGAATCACTTCATATGTAACATTCTCATACACTAAAAATTCACCTCCTTCTCCCCTTGCACATCTCCGAAAACAGTATGCACGGTAAATGTCACATGAACCACTCCGTTTTGAGGAAAATCAAACTCAAAATTATCAACACTCCGAATCCGATCATCGCCAAGAAGAGCTTCCGAAATGCGCCTCTTCAATTCCGGACATACATAAGTCACAGGTTCCCCGAAAAGGTCCAGGAGCTCAATCCCATAATTCCAGCTGTACATGATATACTGATAGCGTTCCGTCATGATAATCTTGAAAATGGCCTGCTTCACTGCTTCCAGGCCGTCCGTATAGCCACGGACAAGATTTTCATTTGTCTGCATTTTGTAGGTAAAGCTCGGCTGTTCCTCAATCTCAAAATCTTTATCCAAAAAACCAACCGTTGAAGGAATCATCAGTTGCCCCCTATCCGGTCAACCACAATGAATTTTTGACCTTCCTGCTGACGAATGATAATCACCTGGTCCCCGACTTCAAGGGCATTGTGCATCAGAAAATTTCTTTCCCCGGCAATCCCATGCACATGAGGAGGCGGAGCTTGTGTTTTTCCATCTGACAAAACACCTATTCCCGTCTCCCATTGGACCGTAACGCTAGTCATATAATTCGTAACATTCCTTGTCAAAATCAGTTGACTCTCACCAAGCACCATTTTTTGCTCTACGTTTATCTTTAACGGTGCGCTCGAGATGACCTCTCCAAAATATACATTGACGGGCTTTGACGCTTCCCTTTCATCCCTCGAAGCCTTTTTCATGGCTTCCACCAAACCATTCGCATCAGCCAACAAATTCACCTCCCCGCAGTGTCAGATCCATCCAGTGTTCGCTCTCCTTGTACATATGCTTGCAGGTCTCCACCAACATAAAGTTCCGCAGCTTTATATCTCCAAGATCAAGGTTCACCACGATCATGCTTCCGGCCCGTACCCGGTTATCTCCTAAAATATTGGTAAGTTTCAACTTACGGGTCTTCTTGTTATACAATTTCAGAAGGGCATCCACTTTCGCTATGCCATTTTCTCCTTTTTTCAGGGTGTCAAAATATTGCAGAATGCCCCATTTATTGATGTTCCCGGAATCCTGAGAAATATAGACTTCCCGGAACCCGGTTTGTTCGTTGTCATAGGTCAGCTTGATTTTATTAAAAGTATTATCATCGATTGATGAAGTGTAATCGAAAGTTTCACACGTTTCTTCATCCACCACCAGGTATGCCCCCGGACTTCCCACTGCCATAGAAGAAAGATGTTTCAATGTCAGCTTCCCAAAGTCATCATACAGAACAAACATTTCTCCTGTATTGGTAAGTGTCAGATCAAGCGCATTTTGCAGCATTTCAAACAGAGATGTATTTTCTTCTACTCTGGACTCAATTACATAGCCCGTGTTCTCCAGAGTTCCAACATTCAGCGCATAGTCAGCGGCAATCATGCGCAGGAACTGATCCGCCGTCTTATTCTCATAAACAATCGTATCTTTATTTTTCAAATAACGCAGTTGATCATAGGCTGTCACAGTTATAATTTGTTCCTTGTCTCGCTGCTGCTTAAAAACAAAGCCAAAAAATACTTTATCACCATCCGCTTTCATTCTTACCACGCTGCCCTCTGAAAAATCAAGCACATCGTCTCTAAGAACCTTAAAAACTAACTTTCCAGGAGTGTCTTTTCGCTCAGTTGTCCATTCAATGCCCTCTTCTATTGCTGGAAGATATGCTTTTGTCCCTCGTTCATTTCCAATTAAGAGTTCCACACTCAAGAAGAATCCCTCCTAAACTGCTGGAATCGTCAGGACCTGTCCAGGATATATCAAATTCGGATTCCCACCAATTACAGACTTATTAGCATTGTAAATAATAGAATATTTGGACCCATTCCCATAAAACTTTTTGGCAATATTCCAAAGACAATCCCCCTTGACCACTGTGTAAGTCTGCGCGGTCGCAGGAGCAGGCGAAGAAACCGCTTCCCGTTGGGGCTCCACACTCGCTTTCGGCTTTTCCATATTGAAAGATATGTTCACCGTCTTTGTCCCATAGTCCCGCCACTGCTTCAGCTTCACTTTTACCAGAATGTCGAATCCATTATTTGCATCCTCTGTAATCTTATAATCTTCCATAGATGCTTTGATATTGGTATCGAAAAGTCTTTTCCCTGTCGGTCGTTTCCTGCATACAATGAACTGGAAAGGCTTCTTACTCTTTTTCAGGCTTTCAAAGTAGTCCAGAAAATAGTCAGCGCCTTTGAACCCTGACTTGTAAACGGCAAATGGATATTTCTCTTGTGGTATCCTGCACTCAAATTCAATATCCGTTAATTCTGCCTTTTTCAGAATGTTTATTTCCCCCTCGTTGATCAGGGTGACGGTTTCATTCGCATTGTTAATTTTTACCGTAAGTTTTGATGGAGCTATTGGCAATAAACATTTATTTAAGTAAAAATCATATCCGCTTTTTCCCATCAATTATGCACTCCTTCCGTCGATATCTCGATTGCCTCATTCACCATATCAGTCATACCAGACATGATGCCATCTAAGTCCATACCATTTTTAATGGTATTGTGGTTTGTCTGTGCAATATTGACTTCCGCTGTTGTAAATCGGTTGATTGCTTCCTGCTCCGCAATATCCCTGAGATATTTCAGTTCCTCCCCGGTTATGTCCATAGCGTCCGCCATAGCCCCGGTGTTACCTGCGATATCATCAATACCATTTCCGATTCCGCCAGCTGTCAGTGCGCCTGCATAATCATCGGCGGAGGGAATATCCGTAGTGCCGAACACGGAAGAAGGATCGAAGTTTGAAATGCTTTCATCAATCCCTTCCCCGAAAGAATATCCGGCGTCCCAGGCCGCCCCATACTCAAACCGTCCCAGATGCACGCTGGAAGCATCTATTTTTGACATGATCTCCGTGCCTTGGCCGAAAGTTTCATCTACCCATCCGCCAAGGGAATCGCGCCACCCGGAAACCGCCCCGGCAAGGTTTGAACCAAAAATTGTATCAATAGCAGATGCCAGCGTCTCCAGAATCCCAAGGACTGTATCTGCCAGATCGAAAAACAGACGGGCAATGGCACCTACCGGATCAACGAACACATTCGCAAAAAAGTTTGCAAAGACAGCTATGAAATTCCAAAGAGTGACAAACAGATCAATCACAAAGTTAATCAGAGCGACAAACAAATTCCCGACAATCGCAGCCGCCACCGTGAACACTCCGCAAATAATACCTGTTGCGGAAACAGAAGTCCCGGCAAACTTATTAACCGCCGCCACCGCCGCATAAAACAAAGCAATCAAAGCGATAATCGCAATAATGATCCATGTAATTGGGCATGAAAGAAAAGCCGTATTCAACCCCATCTGAGCCGCCGTTTGTGCAGTGGTCGCCGACACCGCCGTTCGTGTTGCAACGGCGTGCGCATATTCTGCTACAATCATAACTGTTTTTACCGCTGTAGAAGCCATTTCTGCCGCCTTTGTAATTGCAAGATAACCTGCATATACCGCCAGAGCCCCTGCGACACCCAAAATGATAGGAGACAGCCAGGACCAGTTATCACCAACAAGCTGCGCCCCGGCGACAAGCAGGTCAAAAATCCCCAGAGCTACCATTCCAACAAGCAATAACCCGTCGACCGCGACATTCATAAAATCCCACAAAGCCTGCGTATTAACCATACGCTCTATCACCGGGGTGGCGGCGACGGCAAGCATCGAAAGCGCATCTGCCGCGTGATCCACCAGCTGACTAAAAGCATCCCCGTTCGCAACCTCACTCAGCTTTTCCAGAAAAGGCTGCAGAGACATCAACGCCCGATTCTCCAAAGAAGTCAACACCTGCTCAAACGTCATCGGCATACTCTCGAACTTCTCATTCGTCTCATCAGCCGCCGCAAACATGGCCGCTTTCACAATCTCGGCGCTGATCTCGCCCTCCGCCGCCATATCCTTCAGCTGACCCTTCGGCACTTCCAGATAATCGGCAATTGCCTGAATAATATTCGGCGCCTGCTCCAAAATACTGTTGTATTCCTCGCCTCGGAAAACACCCGAACCCATCGCCTGCGTCAACTGCAGCATCGCCGCGTCAATCCCCGCCGCTTCCGTCCCGGCAATCCTGAACTGCTTATTAACCTGTTCCATAAAAGCAATAATCTCCGCAGAACTGTCAAAAGCATCCCCGGCCATAAGTCCCAGCTTAGAAACCGCATCCGCCGTCGCCTGATAAGCCCCCCTTGACCGCTCCGCGGAAAGATAAATCATATCCTGCAGTTCCTGTGTCGTCTGCAGGCCATCGTTCATCATATTCAGGCGGGCGGTTGTGGAAGCCAGCGTGTCCGACAAATCCAACGCCCTCGAAAACGTCTGAACCGTGGCATAGGCAGCCACAATCCCGCCGACCGCCCCGATCAGTCCCCTCGCCTTACGCGCTCCCTGATCAATCTCCCGGTTCAGCCGTCCCTGCTCATCCACATTGTCCCGAATATGCCGTTCCGTTTCCCCTATAATCCGCTGAAGCCTCAAATAAGCCTCATTCGCCGCCTGCACATCCAGATTATCCATCGCCCGATTCAGATTCTGCTGCTCCCGTATCGCCTGATCCAGCTGCCCGCGCAACAATTCCAGCTCCGCATTTGCCGCATCCGTCCCCATGTTCAAAGGATTATTTTCCATCTGCTGGATACGATTCCTTACCAGGTCAATCCTTGTCGCCATTCGGTTCAAATCCTGAAAAGCGTCCGGCGGGAAAATATCCGTGTTGTACGCCCGCCTGGCAATCGCGTCCTGTGTAGAGCTCAACTGCTCCAGCATATGATTGGTACTTTGGACTTCCTGCCGGAACCGATCCATCCCATTCCCAGTAAAAACTTCTACCGTAGGTGACTGCCAGTGAACAGGTATATCAACCGGTGCTGGCTGATCTATAACAGGACTAGGCGGTACAGGGTTAATGGGCACATCAATCACAGGTGGGGCATCCAGTTCAGAAGAACCTGTTCCCTGCATGGCAGCATCCAGTTCACGGACCGCAACCGTAGCCCGCTCTATCGCTGCCCTCGCTCCTTCAATAGAAGCTGTGTCAACAGGTGAAGTCATAGTCTGGTGCAAATCTTCCATAGCAGAAAGCCCCAGATTCACAGAATCAATTACCTGGTACAAAATACCTGTGAAATTATCCTGCAGCTCAATGGCCGTCCTTATGCTCGCCATGATATCACCTCCCTTTCTTTCCCCTTTCCGCCTTACGCTTCATTTCCTTCTCCCTTTTTTTGTCGGCCTTCATCTTCACCTCGATTGCAGCCACGACAAAAGCTTTCTCCTGATCGTCTAATCCCAAAAAAACAGAAGGCAACATATGTAATTTCAGAAGAGCATAGTAAGCAAAATTCGCTTCCCAATCCCCTTCTTCAATTAGTTTTTTGCATCATCCACCTTTTCCGCAAAAGACACATCAAAACCCTGAAATTTCTGAACAAAAGAAGCCAGATCATTGTATTCTCCTGGATCGTCAACCATGGCAAGCAGAAGTTCCTCCGGTGTCCTAACACCATAAGAATCCTGCAATTCCTTATCATACAGATCAGGGGTAACCACAGAAGCAGCGATCATCTTCTGAATATAAAGACTGGACTTCACTTTCTGCCGAAACATATTCGGTTTTCCGGTGATCGGTACCTCAATCGTACAGGAATCCCGCAAATCTTCATTTTCCTTTGAAGTGATATGCCGGAACTCCCATTCAAGAGGCTTGCCGTTTTCATCACAAAGAGATCTTGTCGATGCATAGAACCCATTCTTCTTCTCGATCTTGTTAGACTTCATAAATTTAGCAAATTTAGACATTTTCACATTCTCCTTTATATTTTTATCGTTGACCTTAAAAAACCCCCTTATATGGACTTATAGGAAAACCACATGAGGAGTTTTAAATCTGCTTAATTGGTAAGAAAACCTTCCAAATCCTTGAACGCTTCCGGCATCTTGAAATCCTCGAAGGTGAAATCCATATCCTCATCCAGATATTCCCCGTCAGCGTCAAACTTTGCCAGAATACCGCCGTCAATGTTGCAGTCCATCAAGATCATCGTCTGCCGCCCTGCTGCAGAAGTCTTATCCTCATTGGAAATCTGGATTTCAAAATAAATATCTTCCCCAGTGTCTTTGTACTGGATCATCATCTGCCGGAAGATCGAAGTGTTGTAATGGAAGGTTGCCGAACCCGTACCCTTCCATCCAGAAGCCTTGTTCCCCTTTCCGGTTTTTCCCAAGATGGGAACTTCCGTCTTGTTCTTCTCAAATTTCGCTTCCAGGTTGATTGCCTGCATGAAATTATAGCGCCTTGTCCCAATTGTAATAAAACACTCCGCCAAGCCCGCAAATACCGTGTCCCTGGCTTTCATTACCACATTGCCATTCATTTCTTTTCCCCTTTCTTATGATACCGTCACATTCATATAAAGCTTACCCATGGCGTTCACGACCGTGACAACGTCACTCACAACTACCGATTTCTTCGTATCTCCCTGATTCACCTTCACATCAGCATCCGAAAAATTCTCAATGGCACGAATATCCTGAAGCTGCTCATGATGCTTGACAATATCCGACCACAGAGAAATCCTTCCTGGTGCATCATTCGGCACAACGCCAAGGTACTTCGTATTAAAAAGAACTGCAACATCATTACCAATCTGATCAATCACCCGGATCGTCTGGTTGTCCCTGAAAACATCCCCCATCGTATCCGAAGTTGTGACCATTGTGTTAATATCCTCCAATACCCGGACATCCGCTCCCACCTTATGGAACGTAAACTCCCCTGACCGAATCGCCGCTTTCAGCTGATTCTGCGTGTGCGGAGTTTCAATCGTAAAATTCCCGTCGTACTTCCGATTTTGATTGCTCTTGTTGACCGCACAGCCGGCAGAAACACCCGTCACCCAATACACAAGACTCGCTTCACTCCATCCTTCATCAAGAGGCCTATTGTTCACACTGATAACACCCAGATAATCCGCCTCTGCATAATCGTATAAAATCAACTGAAATTTCACACCCATTTCATCACGCAGACGCCTATTATAAGCTACATACAGCGATTTCGTCGTGTTGTCCGTCACAACTACCCCCATGGTGTTGAAAGCAAAAGATTCAGCCCTGTCAAGATATGCCTGATGATCAGCACCACTTACCTCTCCATTCTCGCCCCCAGTCATAGGAATCGCTGCCGCCGCTTCCAAAGTTGTCCCAGACTTCCATGTCAGGAACCTGTTATTTACCAGACCAGCCGCGCCAGAAACGGTCTGTTCATCAACCACTTCCGTTCCCAGGACCGTTTTCACATCAAAAAAAGTTTCATCATCTGCATTCACCTGAATCACAATCTTCAAATCGTTCCCACGCACTCCCGGATAAAGAGCCTCTGCATAATCATTACTCGCCTTTTTGCCATTGCCGTTCAGACGATACCCATACAAAGTCTGCACATTCAAAAACAAATCCCGAAGCCCCTTCAACTTATCACTGGTGTACTCATACCCGAAAATCTCCCTGCTGTTCTTCTGGAAATCCCCACTTGTCACCTCAAAAATCTCCCCTGCCTTCCCCCAGTCCAGTTCAAGAGGCATCGTTACGATCCCCCTCTCAGAAAGAGTTGCAGACGCTGCAGACTTTGAAACAAAATTGATATAAGTACCTGGTAATTCTTTATTCTGCACCAAAAAAGTGCCACCACCCAAAGCCATTCTTATTTCACCTTACCTTTCATATAGTTTTCAACCTTTTCCTCCACGGCTTTCACCGTGTACAGTTCTCCGTCATCAAGAAGGGCTTCCAGAATGTCCCTTCTGTCCTGGAAGCGTTCAGAAACAGCCAGCTGCACTTTTGAAAATTTATTTTCAACTTTCTCAGTGTTCGCCATCTCTGCTTCAGAAGCTTTCTTTTTTTCTGCCATTCCATCACCTATCCTTTCACATGAGTTTCAGAGGAAACTTCTTCCATCACTGGAATGGGCCCACCCAGCTTGTAAACAAACAGATCATAATTCACAAGAAAGTGAAGAATACCATCCGTCACTTCATACTTCATTTTTGCACCCATCACCGGATCTCCATCAACGTCCAGATATTCCAGGCAGGAAAAAAGCCGTTCGGCAACTGCGCAGCACTCCTGATTACTGTGAAACTTATCTTCCGGGAAATACTGGATACAAAATTGATTCCGTCTGAAATACCGTTTCCAGAAAAACAGATCTTCCGTCGGGTTCAGGCACTGAATAAAAAAACAAGGCTCTTTCAAACCCTGCTTTTTTTCTTCCCTGTGAATTTTGTACTTATCACCAAATTCAGCATTCAAGGAGATACTGATCGATTCAATTATGGAATTTATCATGCCATACACCCCGCTAAATACTTTTTGATTTTGGCTTCCAACACTTTAGGAGCGATCTCCTGAATTTCCTGTTCCGATATGGTAAGCATGAACCGTCCCTGGACCCATCCCTCATGATTTCGCGTCCTGTGTCCAAATTCAACATAAGAAGCGTATTCAACCGGATTCACAATCTCTATCACAAGAAAATTCCCGTAATGGTTGATTTTCAGGCTGTCAACATATCCCTTTGCCCCGCTGGTTTTCAGACCTTCCGAACCAGAACCGGATTGTTGGGAAGTCCAGCCCCTTCTTAACGTACCGCCTTTCCTACCTGAACTTTTCGGATAGTCCCCTACTGGTGTACGCTTTATGACTTTTGCCAGTAGCCGGGCGGCAAGTTCTTTCGCGCATTCTTCCACAAAGGCATCCACGTCCCCGGCTTGAATCTTGTTCAACTGCTTTTGAAGTTTTTTCAAATCGGAAGCCGTGAACTTTCCCATCTTACCCATCAAGCCCACCCCCTGAAAAGTTCAAGGGTAATTTCCTGATGGGTGGAATATACAGCGGGCTTCCCGCTTGCAGAGTATTCCTCTGTTACTCCATTTTGGGTGACGACAATCTTTGAGTTGCTATCAACCATGATCTCAGGCGCAAGAAATAATTTTATCCCCTGTGCCGCCACTGCCGCCGTCTCAGTCTGAGAGGCGGTGGTCAGTTTCTCAAACGATAATTTACAGGGTTGATCTTCGATCACGGCAACTTCTTTTTCGCTGGACAGTTTGGTTTTAGCATCTCTTACTTCCTGATATTCAAAAACGGTACACAGTCCATCATAGGTAGCTTCCTGTGCCCGTCTTGCCATCTCCTGCGCCTGCATGATCGCATCCCTTATCACTTTACCACCTCAACTTTCTGTAACATGCAAATTCGTCCCGTCCGTGCGTCAGGAGGTAATTCAGGAAGTTGTTCAACCTCTGCTCTGGTGTCAAACTCGCCTCCCCGGTTGCAAATACCGTGTTGGTGTCACCCACCTGTATCTGCTTCACCGCAAAATCCAGATCAAGCCCCGCAATATCATCCGGTGAGAAAGTTTTCTTTGCCGTCAAGAACTCACCGACTACCATATCAATAGCAATATTCATCAGTCCGTCAGGTATGGACGGTATGTTGCAATCATTTTTTATGGTGTTCTCAACCTTCTGGATGGAGAAGGTCAAAATGACTTCATCCCCATCCTTCAGGGCATACCCAAATGATTCAAGCCGTTCTTTCACCCGTTCCAGCATACCATCACCCTTTCTTATCCACGGGAGATAATGCGGGCGATCGGGATCGCCTTATGGCTGATCGTCTTATTGTCGCCGTTGCTCACCAAAGCCCAGTTCTTCCCGTTTTTCAGTTCTTCATCCGTGGGGCTGTTCGTTTTCTGCGACGCTTTCAGGTAGGAAATGCCCGCCACGCTCACAGCGTTCCGCTTCCGGGAGATAAGGGTATCTTCCCCGCCGTTTGTCTTTGCGTCACGCACCATCTCATAGGGAACTTTCGCCCCAACGGGTTCAAAGCCGATAGCACCTTCACCCAGAACATAGGTAGTGTACTTTGTGTAGGCCTCCTGCGCCTGGACCTCTTCTGAAGCCGGAACTGCCGGAACTACTTCAACGGGCATGGAATCATCCACGATAACCAGCCGCCCGTTCCATGTTCCCATTTCAAGGTCACGCTCGATCCCTTCCGCATCCGTGTATTTCAGGTATGCCAGAAGTTTCAGGTTTTCAAGGTTCGTGGCGACGGTGGAGTGACAGATCACAAGGCTGAACTTCTGCTTGTGATCGCCGCAAGCCTTCTGAATAGCCACGTTCAGGGAAGTCGCTCCCATGCGCCGATCTTCTTCCGTTGTAAGGTCGGAAATGTCATAGGTGTGCTTATCGACAAATTCAGCGTTCGCCGTTTTGATTGCCCCCGTCCCGGTTGCAGCCATAGCGAAAATGCCTTCAAGGATCGCCAGCAAAGTCCCCTGATCAATGTCATTCCAGTAGCGGTTGATCTGGTTTCTCACGTTCCCCATGAAATCAACCCCACCAGTGACATCATAGGAGAAATCGGCTTCCGTCCAGCCATTCATGCGACCATAAACAAAAACACCCTGTTCAAAAGTGTCCGTTCTTTCGGAAGTCAGGTTGGTTTCTCCATCGTAGTTCTGGGCATTCCCTCCAAGCAGGCCAAAGAAGGGGAGAACAGCGTAAACCGTCCCCGTCTGCGAATTAGTGACGAAGGTTTCCCGTAAACGCTGGTCCGAAACAATCGCCCTGCACTCCCTCAACTTATTCAGCTTCACATTTGGGATCACGGACATATACTTCCCAAATGCTTTCTCGTTAAAACTCTTTGCATCAAATTTAGGCATCTTTCATCATCCTTTCTATTCTTCTTATCATACCGCGTCCGGGTTACTCTCCATATATGCCGCCAGTTCCTCATAGGTCATTTTGGACATATCGACATTCGTTCCCGGCTTGTTGTCATCGGAAGCCCCCGGCTGAAATCCCCGGAAATTATTCTGCTTTGTGTTGAACAGATACGAATCCGACTTCTGAATCGCCTTGATCTGATCATCCCAACCGGTCAGTTTCCCATCTTCCCCCAGCTTTACCTTCGAAACATCAAGCAGCGCTTTCACCGCTTTCCCATTCTTTGCCCCGGCAGCAGTCAATGCTGCATCCATCGCATGGTCAAGACGAAGCTGCGCCAGCTCTGCCTTATGTGCCTTCTCCTGATCTGCATTCTGCTGCTTCATGGTCTCGATCTGCTTTTTCAGTTCCTCATTGTCGCCCGCCGATGCCTTCAGGGTTTCAAGCTGCTTGTCCCGGTCAGAAACAGACGTTTTCAGCGTCTTATTTTCCTCGACCACTTCATCATGCTTTGCCTTCTCCACATAACCCTTCAATTCTTCCAGAGAAGCCTTTTCCGCTTTCGCCGCCAGTTCCTCACTGATACCAAGAGCGACAAATTCTGCTTTTTTCATTTCCTTTTCCATCCTTTCTTTCATTTCCTGTTTTACCCATCAATGAGAGCGATTCAGATCACCCTACCCCTTCACATGAACACTTTCCTGGCAGTTCGGACATAGAATCTTACCTTCCCATTCGTTCATCCCAGTTTGAACCGTTTTGACATCCTCTTTTTCATATTCCAGAAAAGCATCACAAAAGCCGCAAGTCACATACCGCTTTCTTCCGTACCGGATCAGTTTGACTGCCATAATCATCACCCCCTTCCTGAAAATAAGCATAAAAAAGCACTCTTGAAAGTTTATTTTCAAAAGTGCTTATTTCTTGCGCTGCTTCTCTTTTTCGTAATACTCACACTGTTCGGTGTTTTCGTAAACGCCGCGTGGTTTATCCTCATATTCCATCGGAGTATAGGAATAAAAAGGTTTTCCGTTTGAATATTTTGACCGCAAAGCGGTTGCTCTGCCATAAATACGGCACACACAGGTCCTATAGCCGTATTCTTCGCCATCTTCAACCATTTTGTGTCTGAAAACACAATCCTTACACTGAGAATAATGGTTTAATGCAGCATTATCAGTAAGAATTTCCCCCGCATACCTTTCTGACAATGTTTTCTTTTCACCCATTCATCCACCTTCTTTCTATCGTTGTGGGGTTTGCCCTATTACCTCGAGATCAATATAAATCATTCCCGGCGTTTTCTCAACCTTTGTAACACGGAAGGTTGTTCCCTGTTGCAATATGATTTCCGATTCTTGCCCAAAACTGCTTTGCGGTTTCAATCCATCCCACGATTTGCCCCAGCCGTTACCGAAAGCGGAAAACGGTTCGGCATACATCATTTGTGTACCAGAAGGAGCGTATATGTTTAAGATAATATCACCACTGAACCCCTTACCTTTTGCAACGCCACACGAGCAAAAACCGTATTCCGTGACTTCGGTTCCCAATGGTATCAACCGTTCCAACTCTGATTGTGAAGCGTGTTGCAACTTATCCATAGGGACATCGAAAAACTTATCCATTCCCTTAAACCTGCACCCACGCTGCAACCAAAAATCTTCCTGGTAGGTTGACTTTTCGATTATATCAGTCATGGCGTTAATCTCTTTTCGCATTGCTCCAGGTTTCATTCCGGAATAACTAACGCCTATCTGATCCAAGTCTACATTGCCAACACCTAAAAACTTTTCGCTCCCGTATTCAATACCCCGCAATGGTTCATTGAACTTATGGTAACTTTGGGTGTAATCGAAAATTGCGCTCTTCTGAATGGTTGGAGAACTGCGCCATACCTCACCGCATTTATCACGCAACAGGGCATCCGCTTCTTTGGTGCTTTTCGCCCACATTGCCGCATCCTTGCGGGCTTGCGAAAAAGCATCGTCAACTGTATTTATTATACCACCAGACTCAAGTTTCTGCAAATCAGATTGAACCTTTTTCATTTCCTGTTCAATCTTCTTTAACTGCTGCTGAATATCGTGATAACTGCTGCCTTCCGAATCCAATTCTTCAAGCTGCTTATAAAAATCCTGATACTTTTTCATCAGGTCAGGATCGGTTTCAGTGATAAACTTGCCTTCATAGTATTGCTTCTTTCCGGCAATATTCAACCCTTTCCAATCTGCGGTTGTCACATCTTTACCGTACCAAATCCCCGAATAGGTCTTGATCTGGAAGTTGTCAAGCTGCTGTTGAATGATTGTTTTTTCAGCTTCAAGTTCAAGCTGCTGTTTTACCAAAGATTTCTTCTGCTCTGCAATTAGTTTTTTATCAAGCTTCGCCTGCCACTCTTCCTTTTGTTGCTGGATCTGTTCAATCTGTGACTGTAAATCTTTCAGCTTTGCCAGATCATCACCATTCGCAAAATCTTCCAGGCTTCCAAAATCCTTCACCACTTCATCATAAGTACAGCCCCCAGAGACTTCCTTGAATTGATTTTCCAAATCTTCAATCTGAACATCCGCATTTGCAATTTTGGCTTGCAGTTTCTTCTTTGTCAGATATTCCTTCTTTGGCTTCTCCGGCTCAGGATCTTTGTGTTTGGCGTAATGGACAACACCGTCCTGATCATACACATCCAGCCCCGACTTGTCGCCGCCATCAACGAATGTTTCCTTCCACTCCTGGTAGTTCATATCATCCGGTACATAGTAGGTCTTGCCCGTCACCTCATCCCTTGCCGCCCGCTCCCCGATCTGCCCGAAGGTCTCATCAAAATGCGGGACCGTGGTCGATCGGCAGTACACATGAAAGGGCGGGGCTGTTATGCCCGGTTCAAAGTCCTTCATGGGGAACACCTGCCCATCGAGGCTTTGGCATATGTCGGAAGTATGGGAATCCAGCGTTGCCACAATCTCATATTCTTCCACATCCAGATCATTGAAACAATCCTTCTGTGCTGCGCTGCTGAAATAGGCTTCTTCCGTCATCACCAGTCGACCTGCATTATGCTTTGAGGTTTTCATCTTCTTTGCGATTGCGTCAATCGCTTTCTGCGGGTTCTGCCCCAGCATGACGTTCCTGGTAAGTTCATTATGGACCTCGGAGATCAGCTTCTGCTTATTGCCCCAGATCCTCTCGGAAAAATTCTTCCCGTCAACTGCCCATGGTTTTGAAAGTAACTTTTCAATGTGCGACTGATCCAGCCCGGCGATATCCCACCCAATCCCGAATCCCTTTTGCAGCTCATAGGCGGTATGGTAATACCCACTTTCAAGAATATCCGTCATTGTCCCGCTTACAATCCCAAGCTGCTTTTCAAACATGACTTCAAGGCTATGCTGTGTATGTATTTTCAGAGATTCTAGGCGGGAGATGTGAAATTTTGCGGAAGCGTTTTCCAGTTCCTTTGTCCAGCCGCCCAGAAGCTCATTCTCCTGACCGTACTTGATATAGTCTTTCACATCCCACTTAAATTCTTTCAGATCCGTTCCGGAAAGCATCTTCCTGGCTTCCGCCATAGACACTCCATTATTGATTGCAAAGCGCTGATACCATGCACTGATTTTTCCTTCAATCTCTTTCTGCGCCTGCCTGTAGATCCTCTCGATCTCTGCATAAGCATCAGCCCCTTTTTGATTCTGCGCCGCTTCAAGCTGCCCGAACCTGATCTTCCAGTAATCAGCATTATTCACCGGGAACACCGCCTTTCAGGAAGATGGGAACGGTCAGCACGTCAAACTTCTTCACTTTCACCCGGATCACCTTCTTTCTTTGGCGGGGACTTCCCCGGCTGGTTGCCTGCCTTTCCCGTCTGCTGGAAAGGATTATATCCCTGCTGCTGTTCAAACTCTGCCTGTTCTTCTTCCTTCTGCCTTTTCAGGCGTTCCATTTCTTCCTTGGGATCGTCAATCCAAGGATGCTGTTCAACCACCGTTTCATCTGACAGAATACCCGTTGACTTTGCACAGTTTTCAATAGCTTCCGTCTTGTTGATCAGCATATCCCGGTTGAATATCACATCCACCTTTTCCCCGTCAAAGTCTCCCTGACCCGTATTGGCGAAGTGAACATTGACAAACCAGATGATTTCTTCAAAAGCTGCCTGGAGTTCCGTCTCCATGTCATTGGCGTCAAGATCTATATCGCTATACATGGACTGTATATTCATCTGATTCGGGTTCCCGGAAAGCCGATCATCTTTTGCATCATATCCCATGGCGTTTTCGATCAGGGCCTTTTTGAATATCTCCAAGATGACCTTATAGTTTTCAGCATTCACCGTGATCTCAAGGGTCTCAACTCCCCCGTTGGTGTCTCCGCTGCACCTGATCTTGACCGCCCCAAAGGTTGCAAGGTTGCGCCGGAACTCTCCCAGATCCTGCCCGTCATAGTTTTTCAGAACGAGGATCGTATTGCGGGAATCCTCCTGCATATTGTTTTCAAAGTCCGACAACATGACGTTGATCCCGTCCTGCAAGGATTTCACCCTTTTCAGCAACGGAATTTCCTCTTCATTATATTTCAAAGGGATCAGCGGTATCTTCTCCCAGTTCAGCCCGATCACTTCCCCTTTATCGTCCGTGACAGTGACGTAGGTACATTCAAAACTTTCTTCCTCTGTGCTTACATCCGGGATCAGGACATCACCATCCAGAATGAACTTGTGAATCCCAGTCAGATCATAAACTTCCACTTTCTCAAAGATTTTTGGTGTGGTCCCCTCATAACCTGTCACCAGATACAATCTGACCGCAAAATCAAGTATTGTGTGTTCGCTGTCCTTCCAGAAGGGGAGTATCTCATAGGATGGAAACAGACGGAACAACAGTTCCCCGGAATCCGTATAGTAAGGATGCAACCAAGATATCCCGCCATTCAGGGCGGCTTTCCCGCCGTTTTTCAGCGTTTTCATGAACCGCTTGTTGAACACTTCTTTCAAAAGTTCAACATATCCCGTGTTATCCCCCTTCACCACAAAAGGCTGCCCCAGCAGGTAGTTTGCCTTCTGGTTCACCATCTTCGCATACTGATTATCAATCAGGCGATTATTCGGGAGATTGTCAACCGTTTGCAGCTTGCCGCCCTCCCCGATCATCGTACGCTTCCGCTTCAAAACATCATGTTCATTGTCATAATACAAATGCCCCTTGATCTGCATGATCCGCTGCGGGCTGTTCTTCCAGCGGGCGATCTCTTTTTCCAGAAATTCCTTATCCGACATCCGACTCATTGCTCCCTGCCTGATCAAACTGGAAACTTTGGCAGTCAGAAAATCTATAAAATTCAGCATTTCATTTTTGCCTCCTTCATGATCAAATCTGCCATCTGGATTATATCGTCGCCCTGTGAACCGAAGAAATCACACATGGCTTCTTCTCCCTCTATGGTGTATCCAAAAGCGAATATAAAAGCATGTGTCAATTCGTGAATGACGGTCGATCTTGTAATTCTCCGATTCATCCCTTTTCTGATCCGGATAACACCGTCCGCACATTCTACCAATCCAAGATTGTAATGATCCTTATCCGGCTTCATTTTATGACTGTTTCCATCCACAAATTTCACTTTAAACGGATATCCATTTATCAGAACTTTCATTCTCCGGTCCCTTCCATATAATGTAATATTTTTACTCAAAACTGAAAGCGTCTCCCATGCTGAAATCTTCCATAGCATAACGCATGGCGTCCATCAGATGGTTAAAATCATCAATAGGTTTGTTCAGACGCTTCCCGGTCTTTGTGTCCGTGTCCCAGGTATAGTTGCTGATCTCCGTGATGAAGTTCACACACCGGGGATGTACGATGATGTGATAGTCCTGTAGGTAGTCAATGCCATTATTTACGCTGTCCTTGCCCTTCCTGGCCTGCTGGATATGAGAAAGCCCCAGTTCATACAAACGGTCAATACTTTTCGGCTCTGCCGCTTCTGCCCTGATCCGCTCCTTCCGGTACCCCATCGCAGTGACTTCAGAAGCGATCCTTTCGTTGCTCATGCCTGGCTTATACATTTCATCAAACACCCACAAGGTTTTCGCCGCCTCATCTACCAGACCACAAAACAAAGCGGAAGGATCGTTTGTATAACCGAAATCAAGGCCAAAGGCGGACCTGACACTTGACAGTCTGCGGATCTCATCAATGTCGAAAGCTTTTTCTTCCCAATTCTCGAAGATCAGTCCGTCCACGATTCCCCAGTCGCCCAGGCCGGCCACACGGTAACGCCGTGGATTGTTCAGGCGCATGGTTTCAAACACCTTGCGATCTGCTTCATCCAGCCATTCATTACAAAGGTAGTTCGTAGTCATGGCCAGGGTCTCATCATCCGGATTGTCAAAAAAACGCTTCTTCATCCAGTGATGTTCATTCCAGGGGTTGAATGTAAGCGTGATCTGCTTGAATAGCCGCGTTTTCGGTAGTATCGCCCCGCGGATCGATTCATCCAGCATATTGAAATCATCCTCGTTGCTGATCTCATATGCTTCTTCAATCCACATCCAACACAGATAGCCGTGTTCAACGGTTATTGAAGTGACTTTCAGCGGATCATCCAGCCCCCGGAAATAGATCTTCTGCCCAGTGGGCTTGTAGGTCATCTCCAGGGGGCTCTCTTTTATCTCCCAGTGAGCCTGGACCCCCAGCCTGTTGATCGCCCATTTCAATTCCGTGAAGCAACTGTCTTTCAGTGTACGGAAAACCTTTCTAACAACAAGCAAGTTCGCATCCGGGTATTTCATCATGTTCACGATATACCACAAAGCGGTTGTTTTCGATTTCTTGCTTGCACGGCTTCCTTTGCAGACCCGGTACCGGCCCCGCCATTTCCAGAATGTGCCATAACCCCTGCCGACATATTCGGGGAGGGAGATTATACGCTTACCGGAAGAAGTAGCTGTATACTGTTCCGGCAGGTAGATACGCTTCTGATAATCAAAAACGTACTGGCTACTAATCTTCAAGATCCTCTTCCCCGGAAATTACAATCGGAATGTTGACATTCACATCCAGCTTGTCATTCCACATTCCCAGATGCTTTCCCAAAAGCTCCAGCGCTTTCAGCTTGTCGTTCAGCCTGATCTCGCGCTCTACCCCTTCCCCTTTCTTTCCCGGAAGCACCTTCACTTTCACAGACTGGATTGCTGCGGTATCGTCAGAGGTCGCACCCTCTTTGATTGTAGCGCTCTCCGGATCAATCACATCGGCTACATTGACAAAGGCGATCTTGGCCAATTCCAGCACAATCCGATCCTGATTCACCCCGGTTCGCTTGCTCCGCTCCGCCATCTTTTCAGAAATCGCCTGCTGAACGTTAAGTTTTGTTAAGTTCTGACTTCCTTGCTCTTTTGCCGTCTTTGCTGAATACCCTGCCCTGATCGCTGCTTGTGTTGCGTTCAGGTCAATCAGGTACTCATCAACAAATCGCTGCTGTTTCTCTGTTAATTTGGCCATCCGGCAACACCTTCCTTTCCACTGAAAAAATAAATCAGCCACCGGAGATCTACCCCTGTGACTGATTTTTCACAATACCATAATAACACACTTTCAACTGCACTTTACTGCACTCTTTATTTTTTTAGATGAATTTTTTGAAATTCCTGCAAGGCATAGCCGTGAATCTTATATACATTCCTGATAGAAAAGTTAAGGTCAACAGCGATCTGTTCAAAATTTTCACCCAACACATAACGCTTATACAGCACCTTTATCTGATCCGTATTGTTCAATTCATGCAACTGGCCGATTATTTTGTGTTTCAGTTCATCATAACGATCAATACGGCGATCAATCTCATTTTCAAGATCAATGAGCCTGGCGATCTTTTCCGCATAAAGCGCATCTCCCGGAAGACTTGTCTGTACACATTCTTTTGAATAATCAAAGCTGCCGATACTGGAAAGTCTCGCCCGAAGATCAACCTTCTCCTGAATCCTCTGCTTGATAATCACATCAGCTTTATGTAACTGTTGTAAGTATTCCTTTGCCGTCATAACATCACCCTTTCTTTTTCGATGGACGATCCAGCGGTACTAAAATAATATCATGCCCCAGCCGTTTCAGCTCTTTTCTCACGTTCGATCTGATGGTGTTCCATTCTTCCAATAAGATTATTTTATATGTATCTGTCATAGTATCACTCTCTTTCAGTTTAGCAAGCTAAGTACCCATTCAAGGTCCTCTGCCATCTGTCCTGTAAAATTATGCGGATAATATCATGATTCAATTTACTTTGCAAAATCTTTCCATAAAATTTTCTTTCCATCTTTTCTGACCCTGCGTATCTTCCGGTTCCACCTGCTCTGTAATCCAACGGACATAATCATTCAATGGACATTTCTCGCAGGCCGCTTCCATCTCCGATTCTATCAATATTGTTTTTGGATGAATGCAATAACAATCGCAGATCCCCTCCGCCATAACTTGAAGCTTCTCCAATACCTTTTTCTCATCCAATTTCCTAATTCCTCCTTCCTATATCGCAAATGATAATTGCTCCTGGCTGTCATCTATCCGCATATTCGGCATCCGCTCTGCAACGCACAACTCCGGAAGATTCGCCCTGACCAGCGCCGCCGGAATCGGCGGACAAACGGCATTGCCACAGCGCTTGACCTGTTCCGATCGGGAATACGATTTCCCGGCGCAGTCCCGGTCGATGATATAGTCATCCGGAAATCCCTGACAGCCGTACAATTCCCGGGGCTCCAACATCCGCAGGCCAATATCCACGATTGCATAATCAACGCCCTGAACCGTCACCAGCCCGAACCTGTCATGCGTCGGGACTGTGTCCAGCGGCTCCCTTGCATCCTGGCCGACGCCCTGGCCATAGTACTTGATCAGGAACGCCCTGACCTCCGAAAAATGCCATCCCCCGGCGGTTATAGTCCCTATAGGCTCCGCAATGTCCAGCCCGTCACAATGGTTGTTCATCTGGATTAGATGCGCGGCGCAAATGCTGTTATGATCCACTGCGGTAATCGTTGGGAGAGGCTCTTCCATATCCGCACCAGCACCCTTATAACCTCCGTCAAAATATTTCTGAATGAAGGCTGCCACCAGGCCGTAGCGGTTGGAACCATCCACCGTCATAATCGGCTCTTCCAGCCGCTGGCCGCGTACTTCCCCGCCGGTCGTCTCAGAATGGTACTGAATCAGCGTCGGTGCCATCAGAAAGTTTCGGTTTCCCGTGGTCACTGTGGAAAGGCCGTCCCTAATATCTTCGCCAACATTATTTTCGTTGTTGCACATGATGTAAGGCAAAAAGACAGGCTGAACCACACCAAAGCCGTTCCTCCCAGTCATAGTAGGCAGCGGATCGGCCAGGTCTTTCAGCCTCCTATCATCCCCTCCGTCGTGGTTGACCTCAATCAAGAACGGATTCAGGTTGTCTAAGACGAACTTCTTAAGCCCCCGGGCAATCCTCCGCATGGTCTTCTCTGCAAGGGGACGCTGTGCCCGGATGCCGTACTTTTCCAAAATTTCTTCTCTGGTGTCAAAAATGCTGGGACATGGCCGGGAAAAATCTATCTGTGTATACGCCCCTATATATGGCTTTAGCAGACCCGCTTTCACCGCTTCACTGCCCCGTGGGCCATATTCCGGCTCCGGCCATACAATCGGCTTTCCGTCGCATCTGGCAATCAGGAAGAAGCGCCGGCGCATGGTCGGCGCGCCATAGTCCGCCGCCACAAGCTCTCGCGTGCTGACATCATACCCCAGATCTTCCAGTTGCCGCAGAAACTTCCGATACGTCTGGCCACGCCTAGACTTGATCGGCCTGTGCCGTCGATTCAACGGGCCCCAGGTCTGGAATTCCGTCACATTCTCCAACATGATCACCCTTGGACGGACACGTCCCGCCCATCGAAGCGCCACCCAGGCAAGGCCCCGTATGTTCTTATCCTTTGGCTTCCCGCCCTTGGCCTTGCTAAAGTGTTTACAGTCCGGCGAAAACCATGCCAGCGCCACTGGGTGGCCTTCACAAATTTTCACCGGGTCCGCATCCCAAACCGACTCGCAATAATGCTTCGTGTTTGGATGGTTGGTTTTATGCATCCGAATGGCCTCCGGATCATGGTTGATCGCTATGTCCACACTGTACCCGGTCGCCATCTCAATTCCGGTACTGGCACCGCCTCCGCCGGCGAAGTTGTCAATGATCAGCTCTCCGTTTATCATCCTGTCACCCCCAGGAAATCAAACAGCGTCGGTTCTTCCACCTCGTCCTCCGCTGCCTGCAAGTACCCGATGCCATCCCGGAAATAATCCGGGTTCAATTCAATCCCATATCCTCTCCGTCCCATCTTCACGGCCATCATCGGGACAGTCATCAGACCGCCGAAAGGATCCAAAACAAGGTCCCCCTCATTGCTGTATCTGGTGATGATCCGCTCCACAATGTCCAGCTGAAGCGGGCAGACATGCATCTGAGCCCGCCTGCGACTCTGAGTCGTGTTCAGCGTCCGCATCCGGTTGATATCGTCCCATACTTCCAGCTGATTCCAGGATCCCGGTGCCACAACCATGAAAGTCGCCGGCAGCCTGCCGTCCTGATCCAGTTCTTTTGCAAGTTTTACATGATCCTCATAGCTGTAGACATTTCCCCGTGAGTATTGCCGATACACCTTCTGCAGGCTCTCCACAGGCACATCCCGAAGCTCTTCCTTTCCTACCAGCCGGTCCCCGGAGCTTCTCCAGTAACCATGAGCATCAATCTGCCACTGAGCCCGTGTATAATCCTCCTTGCTCTTCCTCACAGGATCGTCCGCATATGCGGTAGACCGGTCCGTCGGAAGTTTGCGGAACAGAAGAATATATTCCGGACATCCCACTCCCATTTTGGAACCATCCTTGCACTGCTCCGTCCAGCCCAGTCGGTAAGTCTGGTTATTTTCCCGGACAACATCCGTTACGACTGTGATCATTCCGAAATACTGGAAACCATGCTTCATATAGTGTTCAATACAAAGTGCATGGAATGGCTCCACCGTCGGCATCCCGGTACCCGTGGCATTCCCGAACAGCACCCGGTCCTTTACATGGATTGCCGCCACTCTCCCGGGCTTCAGGATCCGGAACAGCTCCGGCGTGAGAAAATCCATCTGTCGAAAGAATTTCTCCGTATTCTGGTTATGCCCAAAATCGTTATAATTTGCAGAATATTCATAATGATTCCCGAACGGGATCGACGTATGAATCAGCCCAACACTGTCGCCAGCCATCCGCCTAGCCTCCTCCACACAGTCATCATGAACCGCTGTATATCTCTGTCCCTCTATCCGCATGGTCTCCACTCCCATCTTTCTTTCCAACTGTTTTGTCTTCCCGGCCGTGTTCAGGCCGTATTTTTTCACAATATCCGTCATGCGCTGAACCATATAGTCATGATTCTTCCACTTTTCCAGCAGCGCTTCTTTGATCTGACGTTCATTCTCCATATAGATAATATCTATGGCCACCGGCTCCGTTTGCAGGAAACGATAGCATCGGTGCACTGCCTGAATAAAATCGTTAAACTCATAATCAATCCCCAGAAAGATCTCCCGGTGGCAGTGCCGCTGAAAATTGCAACCGGATCCGGACAGGGATTTTTTCGTTGCAAACAGCCGGATTCGACCCTCCGAGAAATCAATCACTCTTTGCTCCCGCAGGTCATAGTCCTGCGAACCGTAGATATCAACCGTCTCCGGCAGAGCTTTCTTTATGGTGTGGCGCTCCGCCTCCAGATCATGCCACAGGAGGAAATGATCTTCCGGAGAAGCCTCCACGATCTCCTTCATCTTTTCCACCCGCTGTTCGATACTGTCCCGTTTTACCTGCGCCGCCTCTTTGAGCCCCGCAGCGGCTTCCGTGAACAATCGCATCTGGCCGTCCCGGTCCGCCGTGTCACCGTAGTGGACCGGTATTTCGTGCCAGCGCACCTCCAGCGGCGGAAGGTCATATCCGGCGTCGGAATATTCTGGGTGCAGGTCCGAAGGCTTCGTGATGAACAGCGCCCAGCTGCTTACCCATAGCCAGAACTCATCCTCCATATTGGGATACAAAGTCAGATTGTTTGCTTTCGTGCTGTCTCGCTGGAAGAAACGTGTCAGCGCCTGCCCGGTGTCCATCACTTCCAGATAACCCGCATAATGGATCAGTTCCTTGTACCGGTTTGGCGAAGGCGTGGCCGTAGCGACCAGCTTATAGGGAACGCCCCTGAATTTATCCAGAAACGTCTGATAGGTCTTACTCCCAAAACTCCGCAGGACAGACGCTTCATCCAGGCATACGGCAGTGAAATACAAAGGATCTATATCACCATCCCGGACTCTCTCATAATTTGTCAGGAGAATCTCCGCCTGTGAATCAAACACTTCCTGCATAGTCCGCACATACTCCGGCTTCCCATATCCCAGCACCTGCACCGCATCCCGCTGGAACTCCTGCTTCACTCCCAAAGGGCACACAATCAATGCCCGATATCCTTCGTGCCGGATCGCCTGTCTGCAAAATTCCAGTTCCTGCACCGTCTTACCAAGCCCAAAACTCTCAAACAGAGCACGCCTGCCACCCTTCAACGCCCATGCAACGGCATCTCTCTGGTGCGGCTTCAGCGCCGGATTCAGTTCCGCCGGATCGACGACAAATCCGCTCTCTGTTGCCAGTTCTATCTTTGTCTCTAAAAAATCTCTGTAATTCATCTCTCAAAAGGAATCCGATGCATCTTTCCCGGCCGGGGATTCGGTCTCCTTTCTTCGCTAATATACAATTTTTAACACGGTCCGCCTTCCGCTCCATGAAAAGCCCCTGCAGGATACAGCCAGGTATCTTTCACATACATGTCGTCTGCTGCAAATTTTCCTGTCAAAAGGCTTCGGACTGCCTGACTATCTCCATAAAAGACACAAGGCGGAGTATCGCCGACGAACGTATCCAGATCACATTTATTATCCAGGGTAAATCCAAGAATCTTTTCATCCTGTTTCAGCAGATTATACTCTTCTGGATACAGTTCCCGAATTCCGGCAAACAGTTTCGGAGTGGAAAAGATACACATGGCGCAGGAGCAACGGTTCCACCCCGCCCGATAGCAGGGATGTGGATTGACTTTGTGACGCTTCAACACCTCCCACACATCTTTTTCCGAATAATCAATAACCGGGCGCCATTGATGAACCAATCTGCGCGCCTTTTTCTCTGCATTGGTCCTGTGGATCTCCATCTCATTGTATCTGCTCCTACCCCTGGATTCTCCGCGGCGTTCTCCTGATACTATCAACACTTTTATATTATTTCTGGTCTTTTCCAGATTTGATATCACAGTATCGGCCACCATGATTTTCAGATAGGCACTGCACCACCGGCGACTCAGATCTCCCGTTTTCGCTGGAAATTTCATCCGGTACCCCAATGCTCTCAGCTGATCTTCCATATTCTCTGCATCAAGACGCCTGATCTCCTGACACTTTATGTAATTCTGTGACAGGCGACACCGCCCGATTTCCCCTGTGTCAGGCTCCATCCATTCCACCGGCTCACTGGCGCCAATCCGGTACAGTTCGCCAAAGAATCCGTTCACCCTCCATGACAACCGAAGCGGGACTTCTTCTGCCTCCGCAAAGGCTCTCACATAATTCTGTGTGCACCGCCAGTCCATCCGCCTGCAGGGATGTCCGCCGTCAATGTCATGGTGCCAGAATTCCATTTTTCCTTTCGGGATTCCCAGCTCCAGCAGTTTGTAGTAACAGGCAATGCTGTCTTTTCCTCCTGACAACAGGATCGCTATCAGATCATATTCTTCCAGCGGCAGAAGCTCATCCAGAAGAATCTTTTTCATGTGTTCCGAATCAGTCCGACCGGGTACCCGCGGCTTTATCCTGACTCCGGTGCCATAGACCGGCCCGCCCGCCTTTCCATGGATGACCGGTGTATCTTTTGTGCAGTCCGCATCTTTGATAAAATCCGGTTCAAATAAGTTTAGCTGACCTCTCATTTTCCAAAGGAGCCGATGCGCATCTTCCCGGGAAGCCCGTCTCCTTTCTTTTCTTCTCAGGCCGGCATCTCAATGATGACACCGACACCGTCCATCAGTTCCTGTCTCATTTCCATAGCGCCTTTGCCCATCGGGTTGCTGACCTCTTCCAGCTTCCGGTTCATAGCATCCTTAACCCGGTTCAGGCGTTTTTTGCCGTAGCCCATGTCAATCAGCACATTGAAATGTATCAGCAGATATTTCTGAGAGCAGAGGTTGATCTCGTCCTCCGCCTCCATCAGCTTCTGCTCCATGCTGTGACGATATCTCCGGGACTTTTTATACTGGTTGTCCTGCGCCTTATGGTATTCGACCTCTACGTTGAACTCAGCCGCTTTATATAACCGGTTAGAGAGCACTTTGATATCTATGTCCATATCGTAATACTCTCTGACCCGCTCATTGTATTCGGCCAGGCGTTTCTGATACCAGCCTTCTGTCTTCCACAGGATATAATTGCCCAGAATGGCCATCCCGGTAAACGGTGCGCTGGATGCTTTCCGGCGAACGTTTGCTGTGTGTTTCAGCTGCTGGAGCAGCTCAACTTTTGTCAAATGCTTCATTTTTGATTTTTCTCCTTTTGGGCCTCCTGGCTCCGTAAAATTTGTTCTTCCAGCTCGTCAAAGTCATAGTCCCGCTGCTCAAAGTTTGTGAAACCGGTCGGCTTTGCCGGCATCCGCGTAGATTGCGTCTCTCCTCCGCCCCGCACAGTTTTCTCCCGGTCCTGCTTGTCCCACTTGCGCAGCAGGCCCTTCCAGTTCTCTACCGGCTTCCCGTCGGCTGTCGTCCATCCCGTGGACTCATAGTGCTCAAAAAAACGTCCGGCATCTACGAAGCGCAACCCTGCACTTTGACAGTAACCGCTTATACTCTCCAGTGTCGGTATGGGGCAGGGACCAATCACCCTCTCCCCGGATGCAGGGCGAGGACCAATCACCTCCTCCCCGCGTGCGCACGCCCGTGTCTGACAGTCTTTATTTATATTTTCTTTAGTCTTTCTTTTAAGGGTGACCTCTCGGTCACCTCTTGGGGTGACATCCTGGTCACCCAAACGCGCCATCTGTGTCACCCTATTTGGGGTGACCTGCTCGTCACCTGATTCCGATTTTAGGGTGACCTCCCGGTCACCTGAAATTACCCATTCAAGATACTTTTTGTTAAGATTCATGATTCGCGGAGCAGACTTAGAAGATTCCTGCACGATTTGAAGAATATTCGCATCCACCAAGCTTTTTAAAGACCGCTGCGCACTTCTTTTTGGAATCTTTAGTTTTTCTTGTATGTATTCAAGAGAGAATGTGGCCTCCTTCTTCCCGTATCCATACGATTTCCTCAGAAACAGCATTAGTATGCGCATCTGAAGCCCAGTAAGATCACTTGCGCAGATTGCCTCCAGGAGTTCATTGGATATTCTTGTATAGCCGTCTTCCAGTTGTGGGTTTGCTTGTTTGTTCATAATTGAATGGAACTATTGATTCCCACCTCGCAATCAAAATAACCTTATTCATCGTCCTCATCACACAAAGATGTAAAACATTCCGGACATATTCCGGTAATCAGCCGTTCACTATCATCAGCAGACAGATCTGGAAGCAGATCCTGTATATGCCCTTTCCCAGCCCTGTAATCTCCATATCTAAGCCCCTGTTCCCGCGTTAAATGAACCTGGTGCTCTTTCCTGCAAATAGGACACTTTGTAATAATATCCATAACCTTTTCCTTTCTGCGGCCCGCCAGCCGGCAGGCCGCCACCGATCATATTTTTATGAAATCACCGTAAACTGCGGCAGATCGTTCAGCTCAAACTGCAAATAATCTTTAATATTCTTCATAGCCATATTCTTCCAGGCCCCGCCGTCCGCCTCGAAGATGGCGCATTCCACGCCGTCGTCACTGTCCTGACGCATCCGGAAGACAAACGCGCTCTCCGGCTGCTCCACTTCGATAAAGGTCCGGAATGGCCGCAGCCTGACCGGATTCGGAACAACTGCCTCTCCTTTTGATGCGATGCCGGTCTTGATCGTCGCTTTCTGCGTCACACCGTCATCCCCGTACTGGGCTACGGTTCCGTTCTCCACGGTCCCGGTGAATCTCAGAAGCAGATCCCGGTCATCGTTCTGTATGAACTTGGACTGAAGAGCGATCAGGAAACTCTCATGATCCATATACCTGCCATACCAAAACTCCGGCACCTGCGCATTGACTTCCACCATGTATTCCCGCACACGATCATCATCCAACATCGAATACAGCCGTACGCATTCCGGACTAGATACATGTACGATCATATGTGGCTCCATAGTATCAATCCCGGCCCTGATGTATTCCACAAGACTTGTCAGCGTCGTCAGCTCGATGGATTTCGCTTTCGGGTTGTGGATGATTCGCTCCAAATGCTTGTCGCTGTAAGTCTCTCCATTGATATCCAGAACCTGCGGTCCGCTCATTCCTACGATGTACTCTAATGCCTTCTTAATCATAATTTCATATCCTCCTTATGCCTGTTTTGTCTCTCTAAAGTCAATAACCCGGGACCCTTCCCTGATTTCCCCGGTCTCCGGATATCCTCCTTTCCGGGCGACTTTTCGCCGCCCTACAACCGGACTTTATTGTCATCATGGCTTGTGTGATATATTGTGCCAATCAGAGGTAACAATCTTAATCTTCCAGATATGCCTGCACCTGCTCCGAATAATCTGCGATCCGCTCCGACCTGCTCCACTCGTCCCAGAAATCAACGGTCCGGGACTGTGGCCGCTCTTTTGCCAGTTCCACATGGATTTTCAGAGGAATCGGCGCGGCGTCTCCAACCACCAGCACATCACCAGGAGAAAACATTGTTGTACTGTCAATCACGCTCTCGTTTCCATCCGGCAGCATGGCTTTTATCATGGCTTTATCGTTCTCATTATTGAGCTTACCGACAATAAAGTTTGCGCACTGTGCCATAATAGTTTTATTAAGCTCTGAGGGCCGCTGAGAGGCCACAAACAGCGTAATACCGAACTTACGGCCTTCCTTTGCTATATTCTCAAAAACCTCCACCATGCGCCGTTCGGAGGCCGACAATTGGAAGTTATTTGGTATGTATACGTGAGCTTCATCACATACTAGGGTAATGGGTCTAAAGTCCGGGCCGGTGGCGCGTTGGATGTCAAATACCAACTTCGTAATTGCCCCAATAATAGGGATTGCAACGTCATGGGGTATATCTGACAGGTCAATGTTTTTTACTGGCCTGCTGCCGCCCATGAGACGGTTTATGAGGCCGTTTAGACACTCCTGGGAGTGTTTTCCAAACAGGAATGAGTATCTTATATCATGTCTCCTGGCCCTCATGAGATTGACCACGTTGGTAAGCTTCCCATAAAACTCTCCGTTTTTGATTTTGGGTTCTCCGTTTTTAAAGTACCCGTCCAAAATTGTTTCGTTGTCCAGCCTGTCCATTTCTTCCATGATGGCGTCATAGGAAAAATCGAACGCCTTCCCTTCATTTCCTCCCGGACAGCACATCTTGTAACACTTTCGCAGTGCGGACATAACCACGGTTGATGATTCCTCTTTGATCTTTAAAAAGTTTGATGCCATATCCTGGAACCCAAACAACCATACCGGGAACGGGAAATCATCTCCAATCTTTATATTGTCCACATAGGAAAGTTTGCTGTACTCCCCGTGAATGTCAAACAGGATAATGTTGGCTCCAGGAAGCTGTGAGGTTTCCTCCAGGATTTTAGCTAAGGTCTCTGATTTTCCAGAGCCGGTGTTACCAACAATGCAGGAATGGCGCTGGAAGAGTTTATTTCCGTCCAACCATGCGGAGTTGTTATAGCTGGCATATTTCCCTATTCTCAGCCAGCCTTCAGCCGAGCCGTTAATAATAATGTTCAGATCATTTTCCTCGATCTTCCTGATCGTCACGTCCGTGGTCGGATAACTGTCGATCGCCTTCACAAACTGTTCATCGACCACGCTGCCAATAATGCTGCACTCGACCACCTTCATGCTCACTGGGTCTGCAATATAATCCCCCTCGTCAATCCCGGCTTCTGCATCTGTATCTGTCAGGGAATTGACCGATACCACCAGTTCCACATCACTGTCAGAGACAGACAGCAGGTCATTGATACGAATGCCGTTAAACTCTGCGTCATTGGTCTTTAACTGGATATGGTCGGTAAAAATTTTAATTAGCTTCATTTATGCCTCCAATAACTCGTTATAATTTCTTATCTTTGCCTTCTTCACACTCTTGCAATAGTCGCATACTCCACAGTATTCCGGCGCCACGATTCCACGTTTCACATCCGCATAGTGTTCAATGTTCACCTCGATCTCCCGCAAAGCCATATCAAGTGTGGCCTGCGGTATCTGGAAGATATCAAGGTTCGGGACCCGCTCCTTTGTGGCAACGGCTAGGTAAAATGGAAGTTCCCCATATCCGCAAAGTTCTGCGCCTTTCTGGTAAACAGCTCCCTGAAGGTCATACCGCCAAAGTGGGAGAGTTCGGAAATTCTGCACCACTTTCAAGTCCGTAATACAGATACCCTCGGAAAAACTGTCCATCTTCATTTTCCACGGGACACCGAACATCTCGAAAGTAAGGATTTTCTGCTTCTCTCCGCTCATAAACTGCATAAAGAGCGGGTCTGCTTTGATTCTTCCGATGATCTCATTCGCCTTGCGAAACTCGGCTTTCAGCTCGCTTTTGCGGGTAAAAATCGCCGGATTCTCACGCTTGAACCGATCAAGGGTTCCCTCAAAATAGCTGTCCACGAATGAACCTACAAGCATAGGGCGTGTGGGGGGAGGATTGTACTCCCCCCGGATTCTGGCAAGGGCGGCAGCTTCGCATCTCATGAAGTCCTTGTACTGCGAAACGCTGAAATACTGCTTGCTTGCGGCCTGTCCATAATAGTTACCATCTGTCAGTTTCATTTTGATTCACCCGTTCCGAGATCAAGCTGCTGCTGTCCTTCTGGCTGCGGTTCAGGGTCAGGAGCTTTCTCCTGCTTCTTTCCCTTTCCGGTTTTCTTTTCTTCGTAAGGATTTTTGATCTCTGAATCGGTTTCGCCGCCAAGGTCAAAGTAGTCCTCCCGCTTCGCCATACCGTCTTTCAGGGATATATACACCTTGCGGAGCCGGATACAGTCGTTCATAGAGAAAGCCTCCGACTTACAGCCTATGTATTTTTCCAGCGCTTCCACCGGCACGTTGAAATCTCTCTGGAAATACAACGAAACCTCTTTGATGATGTCGATCAGGGGCTTTTCTTCGCCCTGTAAAAGCGTCTGGTGACACTGTGCGATTGCTGACTCGATCACGTCACCTGGAATCACGCCAAGGATGCACGCCCGCATCCGGCGGGCTCCCTGATTCGCTACCATCTCATAGATGTCTCTCGGATCTGTCAAAGGGATGTTTCCTTTTTTTGTGCTTCGGACATGGGGCACGCTGAAAATTTTTGTTTGTCTGGTATTGGTTTCCAGATCCCATGCATAGGCCATCACCTGTGACTCGCCCTTACGCTGCTCCAACTCCACAATCCCAAAATCAATGTTTCCCCAGTTCTGCGCCGCCACTTCCGCCAGCCGGATAGAAGGGCCGGTGACCTTCTGCCCGCCGCGCGGGTACTCATACTCCGCCTTTTCTGCCAGGCTCTTTCTCTGGCACGCCCTCATAATGCGGTTATAGCTCTCGATCTCGTTCCGGGGAAACTTTTTTGCCATGATGATCTGCCCCTGAACCTCCTGCATCTGCCGCGTAGACACCATCTCTGTCGTTGTGTTGCGCTGCATCCCTGTCTGTTCTCCATAAATATTCGCTACTTCGTTCAATCCTCTTCCTCCTTCTTTATCCAGTTTCCGGAAAAATACCATTCCACGAACTCTTTCTGTTCTTCCTTCCTACCACTGCTTATACGCTCCAACGCATACGCAAGCGCTGCATCCTCACAGACCACCGTGTCTTTCTCCGGGCCGATGCCCTCATACACGATCATGGTTCATTTCCTCCAGAATGCTGTGGAGATATTTTTTCATGCAGCCATATTTAACAGGAAAACTGCTCTTGAAAGAAACATCTGTGTATGCATCCATGCGTTCTGCCTTTGCTTGCTTGTCGTATCCAAGTCTGTAGCATTCCACGGAGAAATTGGCCACAGATCCGGAAAAATAGAACGATACCGTTGGAAGACATCCCGTTTTCTCTGCTTTCCTTTCTTCCAGACTGTTTGCTTGCAGCGCCATCCAAATGAGTTCCATGATCTCCGCAGCTTTTTCTTGCTCTTCCGGCGAAAACATGTTATAATCCGGTAAAGTGATTTGCACTGTCCCGGACGGAGTCTCCATCTCCGCCGGGCGTTTTTCTTTGTTTCCCATAGTGTCTCCTTTCAGTTGTATATGGTCTCAAGGACTTCGTCTTTCATAATACCGAGGTTGTCGATCAGCCAGAGATATTCTTCAAATTTCAACCTTTCCGGATGGTTCAGCTTTATAGACAAAGAAGCTTCAGAGATTTGCATTGCCTTGCTCACCTTTTTTCTGGAAAGCCCCATAAGAGTTATTCTTCCATCCACGATGTCCTTAAGCCTTACATAGCGCACAGGTTTTTTGTTTTCAACCATCTGCATCTCCTCTTCCTTTTGGCATTACAAAACCCGAAGTCCCGTCATAAACCAACCTCAGAACATCGCCGTTCCCATCGATCAGCTTTCCTTCTCTGCCGTTCATGGAGAGGGAAAAACCGCCCTCCCCAAAGTCACAACCAAGGCTTTCTGCATAGTGCCGGATCTCTCCTTCTGCGAATGTCTTAAATTTCTTCACTTTCTGTACCTCCTTCTTTTTGTTAAAAATAATCTTTGACATTTCTTATTGCGTCTCCTATTCTGTAAATACAGGTTCCCGCCAGAGCTGAGTATGAATGAAAGGAGAAAAATACTTATGATCGATCCCTCATCAATCATAATGCGAGACTATAATCTGGCTGACTGGAAGTACGAAAAAATCATGGAAGAAATTCACGATTTTGAAGAAAACTTAGACGGAGAACATGAAATTGCATTAAAGCTTGCCTCCTTCGGCTCCTCCGTTACACTGATCGTAACTTCCATCGGGTATCAAAATCCCGACATATTGTATTTTTATGGTTTTGTAAATGGTAATTATTCTCAGCTTATACAACATACAAGTCAGCTGAATTTCTTAATCACATCCGTTGAACGAGAAGATAAAACAAAACCAGCCAGACGTATTGGATTCGTTACTTCTGAGAACGATGAATAGAATTACTTCCTATGGATACCCGTTCCGACATCTTTTTACTTACACTGGCAGACACCAACTCTGCCAGTGCTTTCACCATATGCGAAACTTGATGACTGGCATCACACTTATCATCGACCAACTGCTTCTGAATCCAGTCGCAAAGTGCTTCAATTGTCTCATCTACTTTATCCGTCTCTCTCACCTCTCCTCCGCCGCTGCATCCTCCAGAAAATACTCTATGGATACGCCGAAATAAGTTGCAAGCTTCCCAATTCTTCCGGTATATGGTAAAATATCCCATATACGAAAGGAGAAGACTCATGAATACCGAAATTATAGTTGCCTTGATTGGAATGGCTTCCGCTGTATGGGCTCCTACAGTCACCGCCTATGTCAATCGGAATAAGGAACTCAGGCTGAAAAAGTTAGAAATCTACCAACAATGCAAGAAAGATGCTTACATTAACTTTTCCATAGCCTTCAGTAAAACTTACCATCTTATCCAACCCGATCTTGACGATGCAGTAAAAGAAATCATCTCTGCCAGTCATCAGGTCTTGATCTACTGCTCCAAGAATACATCTAACAAAATCATTGAACTGATAGACTTTGCAAATTCCATGCCATTCAACGAACCGGAAACTATAAACAAGTTCAAAAAGCTTCTTTACAAAGTCATGCAGTTACTTAATGCCGAGATAAAAGAGGATAGCAAATAAACCAACTGCGCCGATTGCCTGTCCTGCTTTAGAGACTGCCGACCATATTTTCTTTTCACTGTATCCTCCGATAATGATTCCGGAATATGTCATGGATACAGCGACAAGTGCCCGCCATATAAATACTTTATCTATCTGTATCACCTCCCCTCTAAACCTTATCCCCGGTTGCCAGTTCATCCAGAGTGCAGCCGAGAATGTCTGCTACTCTCTTTAGACTTCTTACTGTCGGGCTGACGGTATTCCATTTGCATATACTACCGACGCCCAAACCAGCCTCTTTTTCAATGGAGTTTATCGAAACTCCATTCTTCTTCGCCCTGTGGACGATATTGTCATAAATGAAAACCGTCCCCGCTCTTTCCGTAAAAACGCCTCCTTTCTAACTTTTTCTGAAAAAATCGCTAAAATATATTGACTAAGTTCTGAAAATATTCTATAATCAAGTTACCACACAAAAACTACAAAAAATCTTCAGACTTTTTTATATCGCTATATTTTTGCGATTTTTTCAGAGTTGTTAATTATATTATAGCGATATTTTCAGAAATGTCAATAGGTTTTTTGCGATTTTTTCAGAAATATGAAAGGAAATCTGATGGACCTAAAAGAACGCATAAAAAGCCTTTGCAAAGACAATGGTATATCCATGAATAAGCTGGAAGACGTTCTCGGATTCGGGAAAGGGTATATAAGCAAACTAAATTCAAGTACGCCTAATACAGCAAAGATTAAAAAGATTGCAGATTATTTTGGAGTAAGCATTACCTATCTTTTGGACGGGGAGGACAAAACCAGTCAGGAATTGACCGATCGCGACGAAAAAGATATTTCCAAAGACCTTGACAGAATAATGAAAAAAATAAGAAGCCGGAATGATGGACCATTAAATTATAATGGGGTAGAGATCGACGATGCTTCTATAAGTATGCTTGAAAATGCTATTGAATTTGCTCTCCGGGAAACCAAAAAAGAAAACAAAATCAAGTACAATCCTTACAAAAATAAAAGTAGGTGATGTGATTTGGAGAATATCGAGCGCAAAGCCAAAAGGCTAATACGATATTACGAACGGCTGACAGGTGGTAGAAATCCAGTTACTATAGCGAAAAATGCGGGAATAGGACTTGCCATTCTTCCTTTGGGGAATATGGAAGGAAACTACATACTTCTGAACCGTAAAAGATGGATTTTCGTGAATGACAATATTGATCAAGACAGTCCATTATTTAAAGTGGTAGTCGCCCACGAACTGGGACATGCTCTGTTACATAGAAAGGAGAATTGTGCTTTCATAAAAAGCCGGACCCTGCTTCTTACTTCCGGGATCGAGCGAGAGGCGAATTTATTTGCGGCAAATTTGCTTATAACGGATGATTTACTGCTGGAATACGAAGGCTTTACTATAGAACAACTCTGTAATGGAACAGGTTACCCAATGGAACTCATAAGACTACGGTTACAAGAAACATAGTAAACGCAAAAGGAGATTGATATGAAATTTATTAAAGGCTTTTTTGCAGTTAGTTTTTTTGCCCTCGTATTTGTAGGGATTGCACAGTATATGCAAACATCACAACCCGGAAATTTAGCAGCAAGTGCTTTTTGTTTTTTAATTTCCATTTTATTGTTCCGATCTTTGTCTAAAAAAAGCTCAAAACCTCAAAAGCAACAGAAGGAACAATCCGAACACAGTGGTATTACTATTTATGCTTCCATGTATCATGTAAATGGGCTTCCTTTGACAGAAAACGCTTTCTGTGAAATATTGTCTTATCCAGATAATATCACGTTCAGATATGGTACTACTGAGATAAATTTGGCCCGAAACAAAATAACAGACATGTGTGTTAAAACAGATACCGAAATCCAAAAGCAGGCTGTATCCAGCGTTGGCGGCGCAGTGGCTGGAGCGGTCATGTTCGGCGCCCTTGGCGCGATGATCGGTGGAAGGGCCAAAACAAAAAAAATCAAAACAACTACCCATTACTTGATTATTACCTATCTCAATAATCAAGAAGAAATCTCTTACATAGGCTTCGATGCAACAAAGAACATTCTTGCTGCAAATAAGTTGGTCAACGAATTCAGAAAGTTAAATACGACTTCAGGAATAAGAATTGATCTTTAATTTTGAAGGAAAATGGAAAACCGGCCCCCTGTGCCAACAGAGAACCGGTCCACATAGATTACATTCCCGAAGGATGATGCAATCATTCACTCAAAACACATTGTATCACCTTCGGGCAGCCAGCACAAGAGAACAGATGTTTTCTCTGGCTGCATTTTTTATACCCATTTTTAAGGAGGATGATACAATGGCAAAAGCAAAGAAACTGGCATCCGGCAGCTGGCGCTGTCTGGTGTACGACTACACGGACGACGCCGGAAAACGACACTACAAATCTTTCACCAGTGACGACCCGACTGCCAAAGGGAAAAGGAAGGCGGAACAGATGGCGGCGACCTACGCCATGAAAAAGGAGCGCCGGGACGAAATATATGACAATATAACGCTGTCTGAGGCTGTAGACCGGTATATCCGGCTTAAGGAAGGCGTGCTGTCCCCAAGCACTATAAGGGCGTATCGGAGCTTGGAAAGAAACCATTTGTCGGGAATTGGGAAAAAAACACTATACAGCCTCTCCAACAGTTTCTTACAGGTATGGGTAAGCAACCTGTCGGACAGCGTAAGCCCAAAGACCGTGCGCAACGTCTATGGGCTCCTGACGGCTGTTCTGGACATGTTCTTGCCGGGGAACAGCCTACACGTCACGCTTCCAGCTAAGAAAAAGCCGGAATTGTACGTTCCATCTGATGAAGACGTAAAAAAGCTGCTGAAACACATTGAAGGGACGGAACTTGAGATCGCGGTATTGCTGGCTGCTTTCGGTCCCATGCGGCGCGGGGAGATATGCGCCCTAGAATCCTCGGACGTATCCGGTAACCAGGTAACAGTCAGTAAAAGTATGGTGGTAGACGAAAACCGGGTATGGCACATCAAACAGCCAAAAACATACAGTGGGTACCGGACGATTGACTATCCTGATTTTGTAGCCCGGAAGCTGGAAGGGATTGAGGGAAGGATCATAAAGGCCACACCCGATCAGATCACGAACCGTTTCAAGAGGGCGATCCGGTTCTCTCATCTCCCACACTTCCGGTTCCATGACCTCCGACATTATGCCGCCAGCATAATGCACGCAATCGGAGTGCCCGACCAGTACATCATAGCACGCGGCGGATGGTCATCGGACTCAGTGATGAAGTCCATATACAGAAACACCATCGGCGCTGAATACGAAAAACAGAGCGGCATAATTAACAAGCACTTTGAAGCAATGCAACACGAAATGCAACACGACGTGTAAAAATCCTTTATTTGCAGGCTTTCCAGGCTGGAAATGGTGGGTTCGAATCCCATATGCTCCATAGAGCGGAAAAGCTTGTGAAATGAGGGTACTGAAAAAGTCTGATTCTTTGAAAAAGAATTGGGCTTTTTTCAGTGTAGGTATTATAATAGAAGTATAGG
>ERZ808046.344-NODE-344-length-49263-cov-16.345200_pt1 | contig 49263 bp, 49 predicted proteins | sample MGYA00380196_ERZ808046 | MGnify/ENA primary metagenome ERZ808046 (study PRJEB31490, sample SAMN06133421) | mouse gut metagenome | isolation source: Z6_2 | host: mice | place: China: Chengdu | collected 2015-05 ... | reverse complement strand
TTCTGCGGGAGATATCTTTTTTGGGAAACAGGTCGGTAAATGACACTAAAAAGAGTCATTTACCGACAGCCCCTTTTATCCTATGATAAAAATATATTCGAGTGTTTTTTCAACACTATTCCAATTTGTTACAGAGAAGGCTGGCTTTGTGTCTGAAAAACTTTTTTTGCAATTGCAAGTAAACTTTTTGTCTGCTTGCGTTTATCGTCTGTATGCCATAAAGCACCGTAAGATACGTTATCCTCTGTTTCCAGTGGAACAATATGCAGAGCCTTGTCCATACTATAAATAAAATCCGGCATGACAGCAATACCCAGCCCACATTTAGCCATGGTACAGCCACTAAGCTGGTTATCAGCTAAGAGAATCGGCGACAGAGGACAAGAAGAAATTAGTTTCTCTTCCATTTGCTTCATTTCTCCTGGACAAAGAGAGGGATTCAATAGAACTAATGAATGGCCATTTAAATCAGCAAAAGTTATTTTCTCCTGACAGCTTAATTCACTTTTCCCAGGAACAATACATATAAAACGCCCTACATAGAGTTCATGGTATTTTGCCCGCAGCATGTCAATAGAAGTGTCATGAATAGTAAATAGAAAATCCACTTTTTTCTCACAAAATAAGATGCTTTTCTGATTGAAATCAATCAGTTTGAGTTCAATCTGTATATGAGGGAACTTATACATGAATGCTTCAATAATGTCCGAAAGATAACGAATAGCCAAATCATTATTTTCATAAGCAATCACATATCTGGATTCATATTTTTCCGCATAACTGTAGGCTCTGACAATTCCAAGATTTATTGCAGAAACCACTTCTTTCATATCTTTATAGAAAGAGGCACCGGCACTTGTAAGTATCACACTCCGTTTAGTGCGTTGAAACAGAGGAAAACCAAGTTCCTTTTCTAACTGTTTGATTTTATTACTAATAGTAGGCTGAGTTAAATACATTCTTTGCGCTGTAATTGAAAAGTTCAAGGTTTCTGCCAAATCAATAAAACATTCTAACTGCGTTGTATCCATGTTCATGCCCTCTTTCCTCTTATAAATTTTATGAATAGATTATAGCATATTTCAATTTTACTTTCCTATCATTTACTGCTAAAATATGCAAAAGAAAATCATAAAAAGGAGGAAGATCTATGCGTTATATTGTAACGGGATGTGACGGACAGCTAGGTGGAAGAGTCGCAAATAATATGTTGAAAGAGGTTTCGGGAGATCAGCTTATCTTTACTTGCCCGTTTTTGGAGTACTTGCCAAAAGAAAAAAGAGAAGCATGGGAGGCAAAGGGTGTTACTGTCCGCCAGGCAAACTACGATAACAAGGATGAAATGGTAAAAGCCTTTCAAGGCGGAGACAGGATATATTTTGTATCCAGTATTATTAATGGGCCACATCGTGTAGAACAGCACAAAAATGTAATTGACGCCTGCAAAGAGGCCGGTGTAAAGCACATTACTTATACCTCATTCTTTGGGGCCAATCGTGAAGGCTATCATCAATATGTTTTAGAGGATCACAGACCGACAGAAGCCTATCTTAAGGAGTCAGGAGTGGAGTACAACATTATGCGTAACAACCTATATATGGAGAACTATCTTACTGTTTCCGTCATTCTGGCAATGTTAAGCGATAATGTATGGGGAACAAATGCCTGTGAGGGAAAAGCTACCTATATTGCAAAAGATGACAGTGCGGCTTGTGCGACAGCTCTGCTGCTAGGGAAAGGGGAACCAAACAAAGATTATGATTTGACAAGCCGGACACCTGTAAGCCAAAGGGATATCTGTGAAATGATTGCCCAAAGATCTGGGATTGCTTTTAAATTTGTTGCAATGAGTGATGATGAGTTCCGTTCTTATCTGGAAGCATTACATATTCCTACAACAACAGATGGGGATAAATCGCTTTCACCAGTTCCGTTCTGTACAATGGATATGGTCACAAATGAGGGTGGTATTGCAGGTGGCCAAATGGGGGTTGTTTCTCATGATGTCGAGAGGCTAATTGGCCGTAAACCTTTAGAAATCACTGACCTTTTAGATACTTATAGCTATGTATGGAAAGAAAAGTTAACAAATCTTCGTCAACTTCATTAAAGTCACCGGAGGTTTTAAATATGTTTGCGAAAAAATATTATGGTGTTCTTATGAACTTTTGGCTTTCTCTTTTTAACGGGATTGTTGTGTCCGCCACAATGATGTATGTAAACACAGGGATAATTCTTCCAGTTGCACTGATTGTTTCTTCTTTGGAAGCATTTATTGTCAGCTTTATAACCGGATTGCTTATTCCGGCTGCCCCCCCTTGGTGCAAAACTGGCTGAAGATAAATTAAAAGCCTTGCCAGGAAGCATAAAGTATAACCTGATCTCCAATATTCCTGTCTGCATTACTATGGCTGTGATTCTTTCATTGGTTTTTGCATTGATTAATGTTGGTTTTCAGTCTTCTATGTTTATGGCATGGATAGGAAGTATTCCAATCGCCTTTATAGCATCATATATTACATCTGTTGTATTAACACCAGTAGTTGTAAAACTTTCCAATGCACTGACGAAATAGAGTGTTTTATATAAAAATCAGGCTTGATTTATGGAGTTTATCCACGAAGATAGCCTGATTTTCGTTCCTTATAGATTATCGGAAATGCGTAAGCGGTAGATATATTTCAATAAATAATATGTTCAAGCTGTTTTGTTACTTCTTCCAACTTTTTCTCCAGTTCTTCCTGAACTTGATTATTATGTAACTGCATTGCCAACCGTATTTGCATATTAAGCGAACATTGCTGATCCTTTAAACAAGTAAATTTAGTTTTTCTGATTCCTGATGAAGAGTTAGATATTTGACTATTTTCCATATATCGTTATTCTCCCCCTGACTATTTATATTTTTTAATATATTAACGGAGAAAGATAAACTTCATTTAAACTATACTGTACAAAATATGAATTAAGAAATTTAAGAAACCTTTCTTTAAGTTCAGTTTATATTTCTATGTTATAATTTGGATAATCAGTTGGGAGGTGTTTTCATGTTTAAGGTATTAATTGTAGATGATGATAAAAATATCCGAAGATTTTTGTCCTTAGTTCTTTGTTCTGCCGGCTATAAACCTTTTGATGCAGATTCAGCTAAAGAAGCGCTTCATATCATGGAGAAACAAAAAATCGATCTGATCATACTGGACATTATGCTGCCGGGTATGGATGGGTATGCATTCGCAAAGCTGCTCCGAGAATGCAATAATGACATTCCTATACTTATGCTGTCTACCAAACAGCTTCCACAGGATATTAAACAAGGATTTCGATCCGGAACAGAGGATTACATGACAAAACCTGTGGATGAAGAGGAAATGCTTTTGCGTATCATGGCTCTTCTTCGTCGTTCCAAGATTGTGTCTGAGCGCAGACTTACCATCGGTAAGACTACTTTAAACTATGACACACTATCCGTAAAATGTGGTTCTGATGAATATATACTGCCTCAGAAAGAGTTTTATCTGCTATACAAACTTTTATCATATCCTAACCAGATTTTTACCCGGATACAGTTAATGGAAGATATATGGGGACCATCCTCAGATTCCTCAGACGCTACTGTCAGTGTACACATCAACCGCCTTAGAAATCGTTTTGAAGATTGTCCTGATTTCTCAATCATTACAATCCGGGGACTTGGGTATAGAGCACAGATTACGGAGGATATACAATGAAAAAAGAATTAAGATTTCCTGCAAATATTGTACTGCTTAGTACTGGCATTATTTTCATTCTTCTTACCATAACAATGTTTATCAGTAATGCTATCGTCATCTTTTTATTAGAGCATGGAATTATGGATAAACCACCCCATCCCAGCTCCCTGTTTCCATTTTTACTCCAAACCGGTATCATCAGTATATTGATTGGAACCATTCTTACTTTATGTATAGGGCATCTTCCGCTGCGGCCGCTTTATACGTTCATGCAGGCCATCCATTCAGTATCTGATGGAAATTTTCGGAGAAAATTTATTTGGAACATCCAAAGGAATTCAGGGAATTATCCCGTTGTTTTAATCAAATGACAGAAGAATTAGCGGGGATAGAAATGCTGCGCTCGGATTTTATCAATAACTTCTCACACGAGTTTAAAACTCCGATGGTTTCTATTCTTGGATTTGCCCAATTATTAAAAAAAGGAAATCTGACCACCAGTGAGCAGGCTGAATATCTGGATATCATCATTGATGAAGCCAAACGGCTTACTGCACTTTCTCCCAATATTCTTAACCTTTCTAAGGTAGAAAGCATGTCACTTTTAACTGACTCTACAACTTTTAATGCAGGAGAGCAGATTGGACAAATCTGATAGACAACGCCATAAAGTTTTCCCCAGTCAAAAGTGAGATTGTTCTGTCTATGGATAAGCACAACGACACATTTACTGTTATAATAACAGATTATGGTTGTGGAATAAATGAGAAAACACAGCATTATATCTTTGATAAATTTTATCAGGGTGATTCCTCTCATTCTTCGGAGGGCAATGGTCTTGGACTTAACCTTGTAAAGAAAATTATTGAATTGCATCATGGAACAATTACAGTAAAGAGCCAGCCCTTACAGGGAAGCAGTTTTATGGTTACACTGCCGGTGGCATCTAATATAACCTCAGCAGAATGATTCTATTGTCATAGTCCGCCACATTTTGAATGTTTTCTATCTAATCTAAAATGATTCTAAAGTGAGTCCCTATATTAAAACATAGAGACTCCTTTTATTAATTCTACTAATCAAGTACTTTATAATAGAAGATACATTTCAGGGCTTCAACAATAAGCTCTTGATATAGATCTTCGTCAAATGCTCCGTTTATAAGTGCATTTTTCACTAAAAGAGGGCGGTAGAGCTCCAAAATCAATTCTATAGCTGATTTATCTCCTTGTTTCGCCCTGAATAAAATTTCATCAAATTCCATTATCTTCGCCACCCATCCACTTACGTATTTTTTTAACGGCATAATAGTAAATAGCTTTCACCTGTTTGTCTGTTAGCCCGTTTGAACGACCTATCTCTTTAAAAGGCTTCTCTTCGAAAACATGCTGATAAATAAGATGCCTTTCAAATTCCCGCAATTTTTCTAAAGAGTTAGCAAGCTTCGGATTTGATAATTCAGTCCAGTCCAAATAATCTTCCTTTAGTTCTTTTATAAGCAATCCTTCTTTATAGTGAATTTCTATCATTTCTTCTATTGTTACAACATTTTCAATCCGCCTCGCTTCTACTAAAGGTTTTTCTACATTTCTAATTTTTTGTTTCTTCTTCAACAAATCCCACCTCTTCCAACGGATACATTTCTGCAAATATGCAGTAAAATAGTTTTTTATCTTGTTCCCGGTATAATCATATTCGTTCATAGTATTTCCTCCAAAAAATCTTCAAAATCATTCTGTATCCAAGATTTCTGAAGGCGGAGAACGGCAATGCTGCTCAACAACAGACCTTACTTCCACAAAAAAAAGGCTGTCAAACCAGTGTATTACAAGTTTGACAGCATACAAAATCAAATGCAATCTGCGCGCCATATGGATTGTTATATTCTCATATACTGCATATTCACGGTTCTCAAAAGCCTTCCATTTGATTGCGATTTTTTTAACAAATTACTTATAGTATTCTGCTCATCCCTTCCATATATAAAAGTAAATTCCTTATCTTTCTGCCTGCAATAAACCAAACGTGCGATATAATGCACGAAAATAGGCGTTTTAATGCATTTCATATAGTGCATATCTTGTGTAAAATATAAGAGCTAAGTGAGGTGATACAAATGATGGCTAAAAAACTATTAGGAGATGCGGTAAAAAAAGAACGTTTAAGACGGAATCTGTCGCAGAATGCGCTTGCTGAAATGGTACATGTTTCCCTGCGTACTATTTCTGATATTGAAAATTACAATGGAAATCCCCGTTTTGAAAACCTATGTTTACTGGCCTCTTTTTTAAATCTGCCAATAGAAACAATCGTTAACGGTACGGCAGAGCCCATGGATTCTACTATGAAACAAATTATTACAGAACTTAATCATTGTTCCAATGAAACAAAAAGAATAGCTTTAGGTATATTGCGAGGTCTATTATCTGCAGTCTCCGAAAATTAACCTCTTTCCTTATGCATCCCATATCGGCTTAACTATCGCTTATGAGTATAAGAAACTAATTTGTGAGATTTCTGTCATGAACTTGTGAGATTTCTAATAAATATATAAAATACCGGATATGATAAAAGCAGACCCTCTTGTGATAGGTCTGCTTTGCTTATATTTAATATGTTTAAGGATGCTTTCTTTAGATATGACATGGCTTTTATTTTGGCATAGGCAAAATGTTTATTTTTTGAATACTAATGCTTATTTTCTAGTAATTTAACTGCCTACTGGACAGCCATTTTTTTGACGTATTCACATACAATACATAAGCGATAAGCAGAGAAACAACATCTGCCACAGGCTGTGCCCATACCAACCCCGTCATTCCCATAAACATTTTTAAAATAAATAAAGCAGGAATAAATATAATTCCTTGTCTGCTTACATTAATGATAAGAGCCGCTGTTGCCGCACCCATAGCTTGCAGTGCATTGGTAAGGACATAAAATACCCCGAATAGAAAACTTGTGGCAAGTAAAATCCTTGAAAATTGTACCGCATACCTGAATGCAGTTGTATCCGTAAGAAAAGCACTTACAATTTGATTGGTAAACAAATAACAAATTCCTGTTAAAACCACACTTAATAGAAAGGAAAATACTAAGGAAAACCTCAACACTTTCTTAAACCTGTCCCATAATTTTGCACCTACACAATACCCCAAAATTGGCTGTACTCCCTGCCCAAGTCCCATACAGACCATACCTGTTATTATAACCACTTTCATGGCAACACCCATTGCAGCAATCGCCATGTCTCCAAATTCTGCCATCTGGCTGTTGATTATGATTTGCGAGACACTCATAAGCAGAGAACCTAATGCGGCTGGTACGCCAATCGCAAGGACAGCGCTTGCGACCTTATTTTTTACCGTAAAATCTTTTAAGCTGATACTTAGTAATGATTTCCCTCGAATAAAATAGCCAATATAGTATACTGCACCTATGACATTTCCAATCACTGTTGCAATTGCTGCCCCCGCAATATTCCATTCAAATCCTAAAATAAGGATTGGGTCAAGAATTACATTAAAAAAATTTCCAATAAGCGTACCCATCATGGCTTTTGCTGATTCTCCCTCAGTTCGAACTACGTTCGAGTAACAGTGAGAAATAAGCACAAACGGTCCGCAGCATACGACAATCATCAGATATGTTTTTGCCATCTCCCAAGTATCAGCACTTGCACCCACCAAAGATAAAATCGGATTAATAAAAATAAGCATACAAAACGACATGACAATCCCAATAAACACACAGCACCACATACAGAAAGAACATACCTTTTTTGCATATTCAATCCTGCCTTCTCCTATAGCCCTGGATATAACAGAAGTGCCGCCTATTCCAAACATTGTACCTACCGCCATAAATATCAAAAATACAGGTGTTGCCAAAGACACTGCCGCCACCTGCAAGGCGTCATGTGTCTGACCGATAAAAAAAGTATCAGCCAAATTATAAACCAGGACCATAAGCATTGCTGCCATTGCCGGCAATGCATTTTTAAACACAGCTTGTGATACTGGGGCTTTGCTGAACAGTTCCATAGATTTTTTATTTTCCATCTCTAAATCCTCCATTCTCATATTTTGATTGCATACGATTGACAGTAAGCGATTGATATGATTTGCTTTAATGCCTGTACGCAGACAGACATTAACTTTTTGTAAATGAATCATTTACCTTTTTTAATAAGAAAAGGAACGTCACTCTTTCAGTTTCTGAAAGACAGGATACCAGTTTTTCCTCTGTATCATTCATCTCCATTCTGGCATCCTCACAATATTTTATACCAGACGCTGTTATTTCTACATACTTAATCCTTTTATCATCCTTATCCCCCAAGACAGATACCAACCCCTTTTGCTCCAATCGTGAAATTAACCCTGCTGTAGTAGATTGAGCCAGTGTCAGCCTCTTTTCTAATTCTTTAAAAGAGAGCCTTTTTTCAGAAACAGAAACAAGTATTATCAGTACATTCATCTGTGAGAGGGTAAGCCCTTTCTCCCGAAGCTGATTATTGACACTTTTCTCTATGGTATTGTGTATCTGGTGTATATATACACCATAAGCTTCTTTTTGTACCAATCGTATCCCTCCAATCTGTTTCTAAGTATAACATCTTTTTCGCAAATGTCAATAGTATGCGATTGATTGAAATATCTACAGTATATTAATCCTGTAGATTTCTTCATAAAACCCTTTTCACTATTCATCGTCACATACCTAAACGCTATTTACCTTTTTAATTTATAAAGGTTGGTTTTGGCCTTTTCTGCTCCTTGCCTGCCAGTGTATTCCTTTACCCTACGAAAAAAAGACCCTTTGCCTGTTATCCATGCTTACACGATAATTGCTCTATCTGTTGCTGATTTCCACAATTATCCACCTTGTTAGAACTCAGTTGCTCCTAAAAATGTCCATTGTCGTTATAATATTTTGCATCAAATTTTCGTCCATTGACAATTCGTCCTCTTGTTCCGAAAGATTTAAAACATTTTCTGGAGTTTCTCTCAAAGCCTTCTGTATACTTTTAGGAAATGCCGAATTTTTTATTTTCTTTTCAAACTCTTTTTGTACCATTTTTTCAAGCAACGGATAAATTGTCTCCAGATTAAAATTAATACTATCTTCCGAATTCACTCCATCTACATAGCTTAAAATAGCGGCAGCTATCAACTGAGCCTTTTTCTTCGTTCCGTTCAAAATCTCGGCAGCCCGTACATGGACTGGATCCGTTTCATCAAACCCTATGGTAAATACATACGGATTTTTCTTTGCCATTCCTATCACTTCCCATTCTCATATGCACGATATAACAGATCGTATCCCCTGGCATTTGCCTTTAGATCCTCGATAAACAGATATTTTCCTAGACGGTCTGATTTTTCAAGGAATTGCTTCAGCAGGACGGCACCGCCGCCAATAAAAACAGTATAAGATGTCTTTGTATCTATTCCGCGTTCCCTGATGCTGTTCAGAAGATCTGTCACAAAATCCTGTACCATGCTTTCTGTCATATGTACCACGCTGTCATCATAATACGGTGTATTCCCGGCAAGGATGCTATCAATGTCTGTATCCTCCAGTAACATGTCATACTCGCTGTTGACACTGGAGATAATCTGGTTATACATGGTAATCACACCCTTTTCCAAAGAATCACAGTACCCCATATCCGGCTTTCCTTTCCTCATCAGAAGATAATCGGTTGTAAATCCTCCGATATCAATGCCGACGGCTTTCGGGACTTGCATAATGTCCTGTCCTATGGTCATCATGGCCGCAAAGTCCTGCACAAAAGCTCGAACCTCCTGAATGCAGATATGATAAATCTTTCCGTTAAAATTCAGATCCAACACTTTGCCTTCCGCCCAGAAAAATGCCTCATACTTTTCATAAAGCTCTGCAAAATGCTTCGGCGGCAGTCCGATAGGAAGCTGGATCTGCACCACATCCTCTGGCTGGATCTGCTCCTTCCCTTCTAATTCCATTGCAATCGCAAACAGTGTGAGAATAAAAAACCGAAAGTCTAAAGTTTTATCTCTCTGGTAAGGAATCCGCTGCTCACTGAGAGTATAATACTTTCCCTCATACTGAAGATACTGCTCACCCCTTGCAGGCTTCTTATCGAGCACATTCAGGCCGCTTGTGAAAATAAAATGACAGGTCTTCATATTCCGGTTTCCGTGATCTACCACAACTCTTAGTTTCTTAATCATATATCATCCACTCCTTTGTCGTTGATACATACTCTGTACGTGTAAGATATGTAAAGTGCAACTGATTCTTATAAATTCATGCTTAGATAAGTTTTTATTCCAGATCATGCCCTGTTAGTATTATTCTGAATATAGCACGGAAAAAGGCACCGGCCAAATGCCGATGCCCACCCTGTTTTCCTGATTCTTCACTGCTTTGCGCAGCACATTCATTTGCACATGTTTTATATTCCAAACATTTTTCTTGTGATCTCTACCTCTTCTGGCTCGCAGCTGACTTCCGCCGCGATCTGCTCATTTGTAAGATTCGGATTGCTTTTCACTGTGTGAAAGATTCTTCCCGACAGAATCAATCCCTCTTGGTAAGATTCGGATTGCTTTTCACTGTGTGAAAGATTCTTCCCGACAGAATCAATCCCTCTTGCCTTCCTTTTGTTCTTCCCTGTTGTTCCGCCTCCTGCTGCTTCACCTGGATATCTTCCCCGTAGCTGTACTCTGCAATCAACATGTTCTCAACCTCGCTTCCTTTCCGTTTCAGATAATCCGCCAGTATTCCACGGTCAATACATTCCCTGATTGCCTTCTTAATTGCGCTTTCTTCACCGGAATGGGCTCTCACCGTATCAATAAACTGGCTGTATTCCCTCAATATGTCACATTTCTTCAGGAGTTCATGTGCCTTATCAGAATTAATATTGATAACTTTTACCTTTAATTCCGCGGAATTGTTCCCCGCTGGATTTATAAATGCGTCTGATAGTTTCAATTCCTGCTCTAATGGCTGATCCTTTTGTCCATTGTAAAAAGTGTAAAATTCTGGCGTAGGTATTCTGACCAGTGTTGTCCTATAACGAGCTTTCTTATCGATCAACTATTCATACACCCTTCTCACATATAACAGGCATCTAAGCGGAATGTTCGGGTTCACACTACTTTGATAATATTCTCCCAGGACAATCACCTGCCCATTTATTTCAAAGGAAATATCACTTTTAAAATTCTTATACAGAATATCCTCAATCTTTACTTTCAGGATGACCTTCTCATCCTGATACTCTGTATCATGCAATGCGTTATATACACTCAACAAATTCTTTCTTGCTGTCTCATCCTGATAGAACAGATCTATGAAGAGACTAATCTTATGTCCACGGCTCTTTTTTTCCATTATCATATACCGCCTTTCTCTTACACTACCACATTTCAATTTCTGTTTCAATTATGCTTTTTACGCTGCTTCATTCCTTGCTTCATCCTTAACATATTTCTCAAATAATTCCTGATACCGCTTATATCCCTGCGGAATCAACGGCGCTTTTAAAGAAGTTTTTGACCACAAAATTAGTTCTTCCTCCTCCACATGATAGAGATTTCCAGGATAAAAAGTCCCGCCAGAATATCTTGGCGTGCTCGGCTTTACAATCCCTTCCAGTGCAGTCTTCGTCTTTGCCTTCATAATGAAATCAGCCTTTTTACAAAATACCGTCTCAACCAGGTCTGGCAGAAACCCTTCTTCTTCATATTGTGCTGTAATTTCCCTCACTCTTCTCAGTGCATCAAATCTCCGAGAACACAATTTCTCATTTAATTTATCATCCATCAATAGCTCCGTGATATAACGGCTGTATTCCAAATCTATCATCTCTCGGTTCTCCTCTTAATTCTGAATTTTCTGTACCAGTTTCCCGTGTAGCAGATAGCGGTAATTCCTGTCTGTATTCACGCAGGTCGAGAGTGTCACGATATGGTCTGAATCCATTACCGTTACTCCTGTATCATAACCGGAACAGGAGAGTACTGTATCCACAAACTTCTGAAAATCCTCTAACTCTGGAAAAGAATAGGTATATCCAGCGCTCCCGTTCCGGCCAGCATAACAGGATATGATTTGATATTCCAGTACAGATCCCGGAACATAGATATAAAAGCATGGATACTGCCGGTACAGGCTTTGCTCCTGGTAACGGTCAAGCGTGCCGAACATACTGCCGTTTTTCATGTTATGGCCATAGACAATAGTATTGCTGTCTGAAAAATCCGGCTGATTATGATAATCCGCAAAGATACTTCCGTTCTTATTTTCTTGTCCGTCAAACATATGGTACAGATAATAGTAATTATCCTTCCCCTGTACTACCGGATAACTGATATCCAACGCCGGAATCTGAATCCATGCGATAACATCCGGGTTCACTTTTTTAAGTCCTACAAAATCTACTTGCAGATAACCATTTCCGTCATCCGTTGTCTCGTCTTCTGAAGAGTCATCTCCTGATGTTGAAAAATCGTCTTTTCCCTTTGGTTCCTCTATGTAATCCTGCAGTTCCTCATAGGTTTCCGCTCCCTGATGATATTCTGCATAAATACCAAACAGTTTCCATGCCGCAAATGCAAAGACTGCAAGCGACGTAAGCAGTAAAATCAAAGATACGTAATCTTTCTTTTTTCTCATGTATGATTTCCTCCTGATAAATAAACGTTTCTCTTGAAAGCACACATTCTTATGCTTTCTACAAAAAAGCCAGAGTGTTGTATCCTCTGGCTTATGTAATTCTATATTTCCAATACTCCCGTTTTATTGCACCACCATATTTCCTCTAGTGGCATAATAAAAATCATCAATCCCTTTTATCCTGCCACACCATTCACCATTCTCATCCATGTCCCAGATCATCCTCTGTACTGGCAGGGAAAGGCTCCGACAGCCTTCATAAAGCTTCTTACAGCCGTTCTGTATGATCTCCCTCTTTTTCACTTTAAAAGGGCAGTAATCATGTACACCAGCTTCCAGACATTCCCCACATTTTTTGTGGTTTCCATTGCAATTCACCCGTATCTTCTTATCCATATCATAAGCCTCATAAATCAGTTTCAGATTTCTCTTTGATAAGCTTTCCAATACAGGATGAAGGCTCCGATACTGATTGACGCCCGGCGCACATAGGAATGTATCTCCGGACAGATAATGGGCAATCGTTCCTTTCAGCGCCCCTTCTGTCACATACATTGTTTCTGCATCCAGATTCCCAATTACATGTACCGGACTGCCGGAAGAAACGCCCATCTGATAGTTGGAGCTGGAAAGCCAGATGTATTTTCTGGAATCCGTCACAAAATCAAGCCGAATCTGGAATCCCTGTATCAATCCTTTTATAGAAAGAATCGGAATCAGGATGCCAGAGTTCTTCGCGGTAAAATGAATACTCCAAGCTCCATCTTCACCTTGGTAGAAACCAGGCACTCCTTTCAGAGTACAGCCCTTGTCTGCCAGCCGTTCCACCAGCTTTTTGATTCCAAATAACGGAACACTCCGGTATCTCTGTGCAGCAATCTGCTTCGGTGTTAATCCGCGCCTTTGCAGATCTTCCTGATGCTTCCTCGATAATGTAAGCATGGAAAGCATCTGGGAATAGGTCTGATCGATTTCCCTATCCGAAGCCCGTTCGCTGTTTACCGGCGCTGGCGGTTCCAAATCTCTTTCCTGTCTTGCCGGTCTTTGGTAATCATCCCGGTACTGTCCGAGATTTAGTGCCTCCCGGATCTGCTGATTTGCCTCTGCCTTCGTCACATTATACAGCTTGGAATACAGATCCAGCATCCCACCGTGTGCATCGCAGTAATTACAGCGGAACACATTTTTTTCAATATTGATGTTTAGCTTTCCCGTCTTGTGGTTGCAAAATGGACAGTCCACATCATACGATTTCGCATTTTTGCGCCGGATGGTAAGATTCAACACACGCACCACATCCCGGATGTCATAGCCGAAGCCAGATATATCATACATCCATAAACACGCCTCCTCTCGTTATCAGAGCATTCCGAAAACTCCAACTCTGCTTTCAATGGATAATATTATCCGTATAGAGTACGCAGACGTTAAGTAAAGCTTACCGGAATAACTCTGGTAACTGTTTTTAATTTTAAAAGGGTTCTGACTAACCAGCCATTGGCATAGCCGCGTTTAGAAGGACTCTGGCCGAAGCCGGGATCAGATGGTTCTTACCGGAATAACTCTGTGCAAACCACTCCAGATTCTTTGGACTTTCCACCGCAACCTGTCCCATGGTCTTGCCGCCAAACTTTCCGTTCCCGGTAATCACTATCTGCGTAGCCTGTTCATACGTCATGCGCTGCACCAGTTCTTCTACCGGAAGTGATTCATCCAGAGAAGCGGTGGGAGAGTACTGACTGGAAGCTTTGGAATTTCCCTGCATCTGCAGCATCTGACCAGCCTGTTGGTTTTGATTCCCAAAACTATTCTGCATCTGAGGCGTTCCTGACGGATTCTGCCCGATAGCTGTACCTTTTTCCTGAGCCTGCTGATAAAACTGGTTCATCATAGGATTGGATTGTGCTGGCGCTGAAGACTGCGGATTAGCTGTTCCCTGCGGTATAGTCTGTGACTGATTGCCCTGGTTCTGTGCGGTTGCCTGCATGCCTTGATTTTCTGTCATGGTAGGCTGCATCTGCGGATTCCCTGTCATAGCAGGCTGTGGATTCTGCCCATACTGATTCGCAGGCGGGATATTGTTCCCCTGCATACCAGACTGCATCTGTGGGTTCCACGTCATGCCTCCCTGCGGGGTATCATTCCCCTGTGCCTGGGATTGAGCCGTCATACCCGGAATCTGAATCCCCGCGTCTATCTGCATAGGATCATTTTCTTCCCCTACATCGGCAAACTGGAGACCAAATCCGGCATCAGATAGTGCACGCCCTACGGCAGCCGTCTCCGCCATCTCCAAAAATTTGTCTCCAAAATTCGGATCATTGGTCCGGAATCTCTGGGAAAAGGCATTGGCAATATAATTCTCCTCTGCATCGCATTTATCCAGATAGATCCTTGCCTCCACAATTGCCATATTCTCTGTAAAGCTTCGGATACTGCTGACAATCTTTCCTAACGGATGTACGAGACGGAACCACAGCTTCCGGTACTTCACATCCAGATAAAGCTGATCCTCTTGTCCCTCCTTTGAAAGTGTTCTTGCCAGCTCCATCGGGTTAAATCCCTCTACACGGTTCAATGCCGCGACTGCCTCTGACCGGTCATATAACTTTTCTTTCATTCGCTTACGCTCCTTTCATTCTCTTCGTGAAAATGAAATGCAAACAATACCCTTTCATAAGAGTAATAGTCTGCATTTCTTTAAGATTGGAAAATTATTCTGTTTTTTATACTTTTTTAATAATTTACTGGAATCACCAGAATACCGCACGTAAAATTAGAAATATACACAATGATACGAATATTATCTCCGCAATTCCATGTTTCCTCATAAGATATACTCCCAAAATGAGAGAAATCATCAGTTTCATTCGCGCCTCCTATGGATGTAAATTACAGCTATGCATGTAACATTCCTCAATATTGCAATACCGGTTCGGTTCATCGCATACAATGCAGGGATCGCACACAGGATACCATTTTTCTCGCAACAGCTCGACGGTCAAATCCCGTATCTCTCCCAGTATGGATATATCCCATGGGAATTTCACATCTAAATTTTCATCATCTTCAAATTGCAAAAATGTCAGACACATTTTATATACTGCGTTGTCTAATATGTCATTGCGTTCTAACATTTCTTTTGTAAATTCTAATTCTTTCTGTTCCATTTTCTTTCTCCTCGTTTACTTTACTCTGTAAAAAGACCACTTTGCCAACCACATTTACGACATTCGTAGGACCAGCAGCCGCCTCCGTTAGCAAGGTCAGCATGATCAAAAGCAAATGCTTTTTCACGCATTGATAACGATTTCATCCGTCCGTTTTTCATGCAAAAAGGCTTTTCTGTAGACAGATTCACTGATACCTGTAGATTCCTCTGTTCATGCCTTGTAATTCTTGTGCTGTTACATACCGGACAGCAGTTACCTTCTCTCGTATCGCTAATTGGTATTTTTTCTATCATCCGTTTTCCCTTTCTTATAGCAGTTTACAGCTTTTTTAAACTGCCAGCTTCAACTGTTCCATCTCTTTTGTTTCCTGCCTTTGTTCTGCATCATAATATCCCTGGATTCTCTGCCCTAAGACTGTATTGCGCTTTCCACTGTCATCTGTATGGATACACTGGCACACTGCGTTCCAGTCTCCAACCAGATAAACCTTGCATTTCGCCCTGGTAATCGCTGTATAGAGGATGTTGCGCTTCAGCATGGTGTAAAATGCTTTTACATACGGGATAATCACGACCGGATATTCGGAACCCTGGGATTTATGGATGGTGATTGCATTGGCATGTTCCACCATTTCCATTTGTTCCCTTTCATACCGGACCACCCGGTTTTCCGAGAACAGGATCTGCACCTTCTGGCTTTCATCCGAATCCTCGTAAATATCCTGGATAATCCCCATGTCCCCGTTGCTGACCAAATCTGTATTCTTATTTTGCAGGATCTTATCGCCCACCCGGAATATATCTTTTCCTATTGTCAGTTCATTCTTTCCAGCAGCAGGCGGGTTAATCAAATCCTCTAATGTCTGGTTCAATTCCACCACGCCAGCGGCAGTCTTTACACGGTACGAGGTCAGGATCTGCACCTGCTCCAGCCCATATTTCTGTACTTCCTCCAGATACAGCTTCTTTACCATCTCTGCAGTCGGCTCTATTCCATCACATGGGACAAATATAAAATCTTCTCCCATAAACAGGTTTGTCCGGTTCTGCTGGATCAGATTTGCATTGACCGGGATATTGCTTGACGCTCCCTGCCGGTATACCATATCCAATATGGTGACCGGGATCAGGCCGCAGCCAATCAACTGCCGGAACACATCCCCGGCTCCCACGGATGGAAGCTGGTTCACATCTCCTAACAGCAGCACTCTGGCACTGTCCTTTACTCTGCTGAAAAATTCATAGGCAAGGTGCATGTCTACCATGGACACTTCATCTACATTCAGGAACTCTGCTTCCAAATACTGGAATCCCAGATTATAGTCGCTTCCTCCGAGCAGACCTAATGCCATATGCATCGTGGATGCGTCTTCCTTGCCAGTGCTTTCCGCCATTCTCCTTGCCGCGCGTCCAGTAGGCGCCATCAGCTGTACCGAAGTCTTGCATTTCAGACCATGGATATAAAGGATGACTTTTAACACGGTCGTCTTGCCCGTTCCGGGACCGCCTGTGATGATACTTAAAGGGCTTTCAAACACCATCCTTACCGCCTGTTTCTGCCGTTCAGACAGTGTAATGCCTAAGACCTGCTGTGCCTGCTCCAGTTCATTTTCAATCGGGAACGGCTGTCTTGGCATCTTAAGCTTCTTCGCAATCATTACCGCAGTTAGCCGTTCCTCCTCATACTGCTGGAAGATATATACCTTCTCATGATCAATCACAATGCTCTGCTGCATGACCAGCTGATAGAGCACACGGCTGATGTCCTGTTCTGTTACGGCTGGAACCGTCAAATCCTGATTCAGCAACGCCAGCGTTTTATCCAGAAGCGCCTCCTGTGTAAGATACAGATGTCCTTCCTTCATAGCTTCATGCAGGATATAGCTGATACACCCTGAAATACGCATAGGATCATTCAGCGCCCTGCATAGCTGCCTGCCAATCGTATCCACCGTCAGAAAGTCGAAGCCTTTTACTGCACACAGCATATACGGTCGGTTCTGGATAATACGGACAGATTCTTCATGGAAGGTTTTCAGGATCATGTTCACCTTCTTCGGCGTTACCTTATAGGGAGCCAGAAATGTCATCAGCTCCCGGAATACCTGGTTCTGTCCGTAACATTCTACGATCTCCCTTAACTTCCGTTCAGAAATCCCCCGGATAGACAACAATTTTTCTGGAGACTTTTCTATCACATCCAATGTCTGCAGCCCGAACTGCTGGTAGATTGCCTCCGCCGTTCTCTGCTTTACGCCTTTAATAGCTCCGGAAGAGAGGTAGCCGATGATTCCTGCCTTTGTCCGAGGCACGATCTCCATAAAGGAGTCCACCTTCAGCTGCAGCCCATGGCTTCCGTTCTCCCAGTCACCTTCTATTTCCAGCTCAATCGTATTGGTCAGCGGCAGGTTATAACCTACCGCCGTAAAACCAATGATATTTCTGCTTTCCAGGTATTTATTTCTGGCAGAAAGGGGTACAGACTCATCGGAGGTGGAATAGACGGCAACTGTAAATCCGTTTTCCTCGCTTAAGAAGATTTTATTTACATACCTGCAGCGCATCCTATTCCTCCTTCCAGCTTTCTATGGCCCTGAGTTCAAAAGGCTTCTCCTCACTGTCATACCAGTAAACTTCCATGCCCTTTGCAAAGGCTTCCTTTATTTCCCCTGCCATGCCGGAGCTGACACGCCTGCCGCAGATGATCAAGGCATCGCACAAGTCCATCAGCTCCATACCGATCCGGAGTGCGGTTTCTCTTTCCTCTGGAATCGAATCATCTAACATCAGGGGCAGATATGCATGGGAAGCAAACGTCCTACAGTGGTAGAGAACCTGCATCCTTTCCATATAGAACCTTGCCATATCCATGTTGTGGCTGACTCCCTTCGCATCAGGGGCTGAAAGCGGAGAGCAGATATACGCTTTTTTCCCGCTTAACATTATGCCGCCTCCTTCTTTACCCGGAACGTCCTGCTTTCCGTGGTCTTTGTATATTCCTCAAAAATATCCGGATGCTGGATCTTCAGCTTCTCCATTGCGTCCTTCCCAACCTGGGTTCGCCTGGTTGGATTATAAGTAATCCGGTAACGGCTGATCCCGTCGGATAAGACAGCCTTGCAGGAAGCACCAAGCTGTTCTACAAACGGTACGCTAAGTTCCCTCTGCATTGCTTCGATTTCTTTTTTCCGTTTTTCCAGTTGGGATTTTTCTTCTGATAAGGTAAGATACTTTTCAAGATCAACAGAATGTTGCACCCCAATCTCAATCTCCGGAAGCTCTTTGTCGGCATATCCGCCGTATTTCCGGATACTCGCCAGGATTAAATCTGGCTTGCCGTTATATGGCGGTTCTGTCCGCTTTTCCACATATTCCTTCCAGAAATATTCTTCCTGCGCAATGATCTCTTCCTCATCCATCATATCCCGCTCAATCAGACGGATGACAAATTCATTCTCATTGTTTCCATATAGGCAGGCAATATAGGCTTTGTCCATGTTCATCACAGACAGATAATGCCTTACCTGAAGGATATAGTTATCGGGAATCCCTCCATCCTCCCACTTCGTCCTGGCATTATAATTACAAGTCTTGCACTCTAAAATGCCATAAGAACCATCCGGAAAAATGATAAAGAAATCCACGTCTGCCAGCATAAACGGATACAGCGGATGCCGGAACATCTTCCGTACCGGGAATACGGTAAGCCCGGTCTTCTTTGCAAAGATCTCGGCTACCAAATCCTCCAACCGGTGTCCGACTTCCTTTGCCACCCAGTTGCTTTCTTCCTCTTCGATCAACGGTTCGATTCCAAGCTTATCATTATAAAGGTCACGGATGGTTGCAAAGGGTGAAATCCCCATAATAGCAGCAACATCACTTCCTCCGATTCCAAGCTTCCGGTAAGACAGCCAGTCTTCACGGGAAAGTGTATCCGTATCAACAACAACCTCTGGTTCATAATTCATGTTCAAACTTGTTTCGCTCATTTTAAATCCTCCTCATAACAAAATCATGTTTTTAATCGTGTTCTCAACTACCCTGTGCAGCGTCTATCAAGAACCGCGACTTATTTATATCTGCTATTTGAGCCTGCACTACCATTTAATCGCGCCACTGACATCATATTCTTTCCAGTTCAGCGCCAATGCACGTGTAACCTGTTCCTCCAGGCTGATGATCCCATGCCCCTGCATCCCTTCACATGCTGCAAAAAAGCAAGCCTCATTGATTGCAAAATAAAGGTCATGGGCTGTACAGGGATCTGTCCCGTTCTGGCTCTCAAACATTTCCGCCACTTCATTAATCAGTTTCTTTCGGATCCCAATACGCTTCATCACAAGCTTTAGGCAATTTAATGGATTCCGAATCTCAATGTCCATGAGCTTCGTCATATCCGCAACCGCATCCTGATATCTGGAACAAAGCATACGAAGGTTGTTCATAAACTGTACCAAGTCTGCGCCTCCCGTATGGGCCAGCTTGATCGGACTTCCAAGACTGATGGTCCGGTTCCCGCTGTCACATAACAGCATTGGGTACAGGTTCGCACCGCTGGCCGCCACGTCTGACGTGGTAAGCCTTACTGCAGGTGCAATCACCTTATCGCTTATGCCATGATCGGCAAGGGCAGTCCGGTAAGTATCCAGAAGTTCCTGGTTTCCTCCAAGCTCCCACATTGCCGATACAATAGAATGGTCAAATGCACCGGAACCTTCCATATAACTGCTTCCTTTGAAATTCGTGTCAAGATACTGCATGGTCGTCTCAAATACCGCGCGCATGTCAAGGATGCTGTAATCATGGCTGTCCCCGCCGTGTACGGCAGAGACCTTACCATCCGCAATCTTGATCAGCGCATCTCCCTTTGCAACCTTCAGACAGTAGTTTACCACCCTGGCATAGTTGGATTTCTCCAGCTTGCGTAATCCAGCGCCGGAGATTCCTGCACGGTCCAGGATAGTTTTGATGGCACAGTCCCGTACCGGGTAGGTTTCCCCTCTGACCTTTAATGCCAGCTGGGTATTCTTTTCCGTATCCTTCAGGATCTCCTCCCAGTCTGCCGTAGAAGAAGCCTCCATATGTTCTGCTTCCTGGCTGATTGGAACCAGCCTGAGAGACCTGGTAGGCTTCCGGATCCATGTGGCAGCCTTTGCCCGTTCTGCCAGAAAATCCAGCATTTCTTTTGGGTTTGCAAACGTCGTTTCAAATGCGTCTGCATAGATTCTTGTTTCATTCATGTGTTCTTCCACCTTTCTTAAATAAATTTTTTATCCATAAACGGCTCATTGGCCAGTTTTGGCAACCTCACCCGTAGAATTTGTCTATGACATTTTTAGGGATGATTGCAATAAAAAAGGAATGAAACAGAGGTTTTCTCCATTCATTCCACACTGACTGGCTGATATGTTAATGAACATCTCCAGCCTAAAAAACAAAAAGTGCCACTGCAAGCCGGAAACGGCGCATGGTGACACTCCTTACAAACATAAACAGCTTATGCAAGACAGATTCCTTTTTCTTCTGTCCTCTACTTCCTGGATTCCTAACAATCCGAAAGCTTCCCCACAAGGGACATGCATAAAATCAACTATACCAGTATAGTAGCACAAGGTATAGGTGATGTCAATTTTTATTTATACTATATATAGATTATTCTTTTGTACATATACAATATACAGTATTACGCATCGCTTTCTATGATAAACTCTATAGCTTCTCCCAGAAAATCCTTGCATGTATGCTGAACCTTTCCATACAGTCGGTCATCCTGTTTTGCAGACCCACTGCAGGACTCCATATAAGGGCACTGGTCGCAGTTGTTCTGTATAGCTTCCTTCAGCCATTCAATTTCTTTGGCAGTTCCGATCACTTTCACTCGCATCTACTCCTTCCAACAATCATCATATCCCAAAAGGCACGGTTTATCACATTTATTTTGCGAAATTCTTTCTTCTCTTGTATTATATCCTCAATATACGGATATAATCAATCATATATTGATATATGAGGTATTTATAACTATTATATTCCGTAATTCTACATAATCAAATAGGATAAAATAAATTTGAGAGGTGTAGAAAATGGATAAAAAGTATGTAGCAGACCGTATCACGGAGTTACGGATTAAGAAAAATGTATCAGAATACCAGATGAGCCTGGATCTGGGGAAGAATAAAAGTTATATCCAGAATATCAGCTTCGGACGTTCCTTACCGTCCATAAGCCAGTTTTACGAGATCTGCCAGTACTTTAATATCACGCCATACCAGTTCTTTGACGAGGAATTACACAATCTTCCGTTGTACCAGAAAGCTTGTGACCTTCTGAAGCAGTTAGACGAAGATGACATGATGACGATAATTCCTCTCTTAAAACGCTTATCTAACAAAGAAAAATAAGAAATCTTGCCGGGTTGCCTTCAGGTAATCCGGTTTTTCTTGATTTTTTTTATCATATCTTGATTTATTTTAACTTCTTTCAAAAATTTTCCAATCTCCCGAATTTCGACACTATTACTTATATGAAAGGACAAATAATCAAGGATTATTTGTGCCTCCACGTACCTTGACAATTTCATACATCTTCCAGGAGATTGATACCGGGTGCTGTAGATAGTGTGCATTGACGCGCACCTACAGTTTAATGATTACACAGTAACGCCTGCTACGTGACCGGAAAGGGCATAGGAACTGGCTTCTGGGAGAAAAGAAGATATAAATATAGTATTGGAGTGATTTATTTGAAAAAGACAAACGAAACATATGCCGCTGTTTTCAAGGACTACCCTGATGTAGTGACTGTAGAACAGATGAGCGAAATGTTGGGAATAAGCACAAAAACCGCCTATCGTTTGCTAAAGAGCAATACAATCAAACATTTTATGGTTGGGCGTATTTATAAAATTCCCAAGTACCATATTCTCGTCTACCTGAATCTTGTAGACGCACAAAATTAAAATATGCCAATATAATGCCATTTTCATGCCTGTGTGGTATAATCAGAATACTAATAGTAGGTGTTAATATGGCTGTTACTGATAAAAGGAGGTTAAAATAATGGTAGCAGGACATCTGCGAATTCAAAATGGCATTTACCAAATGATATTAAGTTATAAGGACAAACAGAACAAACGGAAAACAAAATCAATCAGTACCCACCTTCCGGTGAAGGGAAATAAAAAGAAAGCTGAAGCAATGCTGGCAAAGGCACGTAAGGAATTTATTCCTACACTATGGGACAAAGATACCGATTTCTCTACCTTTCTTTCTGATTGGATAGAGTTGGCAAATTTTTCTCCCGATACTTATGCAGATTACTACATGTGTCTCAATACCTATATCGTGCCGTACTTTGATACTGTAAAAAGAAGTATTACATCCATAACCGTTAACGATTTGGACACTTTTTATAAAGATCTTCAGAAAAATGCGTCAATACCGACATCCGAATCCTTAAAAACCACGATTTCACTTAGCCATACCATAATAAAAAACGGATTACTGTATGCCGTAAAGTCAGGCTGGATTGAATCAAATCCTGCCGATAAGCTTAATCCATCAACTGGAGATATAGAAATACTATTTTGTGATTTTATCCTTGAATGGTTGGAAATGATGAAAAGCAGCGTGGATCTGAATACTTATGCTGGCTATCTTTCGAGTGCAAAGAGCAGCATTGTTCCCTATTTCAAAGAAAAGGGATATACACTAAGGGATCTGGAAGATAACCCTAAATTCATTCAGGATTACTATTCCTACGAAATGAACGTAGTCGGCTTAACAAGTAATACCGTGATCCATCGCCATGCCAATATAAGAAAGTGCTTACAGTATGCTTTCCAGGTTGGGCTCATAAAATCTAATCCAGCAGACCGAGTTGAACGTCCGCAAAAGAATGTTTTTGTATCGGAATACTATGATACACAAGAGCTTGATGAACTTTTTCAGGCAGTAAAAGGGGATCCTATAGAATTACCTGTTATCCTGGCTGCCTTTTATGGCATGAGACGGAGTGAAATTGTCGGCTTAAAATGGAACTGCATTGATTTCGAGAAAAAGACCATCTCTATTCAACATGTTGTTACGGATATTTATTTAGACGGTCACTTAGTTACTATCGAAAAAGATAAAACAAAAACCAAGTCAAGCACAAGAACGCTTCCTTTGGTGAAACCATTCGAAGATGCGCTTATAGAACTGAAAGAGCAGCAGAAGCAGCAACAGAAACTATGTGGTAACGCTTATAACAAAGATTATTTGGAGTATGTTCTTAGAGATAAGATGGGAAACCGAATAAAACCAGGATATGTCAGCCAGCATTTTAGGATTGTCCTGACAAAGAATAACCTGAAACTGATACGTTTCCACGATCTCAGGCATAGCTGTGCTAGTTTGCTTTATGCAAACGGCGTTGACCTGAAGGCCATCCAGGAATGGCTGGGACATAGTACGATTACTACAACTGCCAATACTTACACCCATTTTGATTTCAGCAAAAAAGTTCAATCTGCTGAAGCAATTATGGGGAATTATCCCGCACAGATGGAGCAAAAGCGGGAGGGATGATTTGGAGGGATGCTCCCTCATCAAAAATAAAAAAAGACTTATCAAACCGCGAAATAAGCCTTTTTACAAGTGCCGCAGACCGGAATCGAACCGGTACGGGTATCACTACCCACGGGATTTTAAGTCCCGGGCGTCTGCCAGTTCCGCCACTGCGGCAAGTCTGAAGTGCTTCCGAACCTCTAGAAATCTTCTCCAGAATTTGGAGGGATGTTGAGGAGGGATGTTAGCATCTTCAACCAATATGAAATTGCTCAAACCCTTGTAAAACCTGGGTTTCCAGCCTTCAGTGGCAATCTAACGAATTAGATTTTAAGTCCTGTGCGTCTGCCAGTTCCGCCACTGCGGCATTCCTTATGATGTTCTCACATCATAAATGGGACCTATAGGGCTCGAACCTATGACCCTCTGCTTGTAAGGCAGATGCTCTCCCAGCTGAGCTAAGATCCCATATGTGTGAGCTCCTTATCTCGAACCCGCTTCGCTATTATACTATTAAATGCCATAACTTGTCAACACATTTTTACAATTTTTTTTATTTATTTTTTTCAGGCGTAAATTTTTAACAGAATTTTTCATCAAACACTTTACTCTTATGCTAAGGAATGATATCTTTATATTATAAATACAAAATTTAAACTACAGTATGGAGGTTGTTTGTTATGGCAAGAAGAAAGGTAGAAGAAAAGAATTATCCTGAATTGATCGTCGCGGCTGAGGAGAGGATCGACGCATTATCTTCCGAATTAAAACAAGAAAAAGCTAACTTAAAGCAATTGAAGAAGGACAAGATCCGTTACGACGCAATGGTGGAAAAGCAGCAGAAACAGGCCGAGATCCAGAAAGCTGCCGAACTGCTTGTAGCTTCCGGTAAAAGCCTCGAAGAGATCGAAGAATTTTTGGCAAATTAGTAAGCGTAATATAAAGCCTGCCGTGACATTTACAAGATCAAGGCAGGCTTATTATATATCCGGGGGCGGCTTACAGCATCCCCCTTCTCGTGAAACCTTCTATACGATTCCCTGTGCCGTCATGGCGTCTACGACCTTTTCAAATCCCGCGATATTCGCTCCGACAACGTAGTTGCCCTTCGCATTGTAACGCTCTGCGGCATCTACCATGTTGTGGCAGATATTGACCATGATCCCCTTAAGCTTCGCATCTACTTCCTCGAAGGTCCAGCTTAAGCGTTCGCTGTTCTGAGACATCTCCAGTGCGGAGGTTGCAACGCCTCCGGCGTTCGCCGCTTTACCAGGTGCAAATATCACGCCGTGCTGCTGCAGGTACTCGGTAGCCTCTAACGTAGTCGGCATATTCGCACCCTCCGCCACGATCGTGCATCCATTCTCAACAAGCATCTTCGCATCTTCAATGTGCAGTTCATTCTGCGTTGCACACGGAAGGGCAACATCTGCCTTCACAGACCATACGCCGCGTCCCTCATGGTACTCGGAATTCGGACGGTATTTCTTGTATTCCGTCAGTCTCGCACGGTTCACTTCCTTGATCTCCTTGAGCGCCGCCACATCGATTCCTTCCGGATCGTATACCCATCCTGTAGAATCGCTGGCCGTCACGACCTTCGCGCCCAACTGCTGTGCCTTCTGTGTCGCATAGATCGCTACATTGCCGGAACCTGATACGGCAACCGTCTTGCCGGCAAGCTCCTTGCCGTTGATCTTCAGCAGTTCTTCCGTCAGATATAACAGGCCGTATCCGGTAGCCTCTGTCCTTGCAAGAGAACCGCCGTAGCTTAATCCCTTACCTGTCAGCACGCCCTCGTACACGCCGCGGATCCTCTTATACTGACCGAACATGTAACCGATCTCTCTTGCGCCTGTTCCGATATCTCCTGCCGGAACGTCCGTATCGGCGCCGATATGTTTGCAGAGCTCTGTCATAAAGCTCTGGCAGAACGCCATAACTTCTCTGTCTGACTTGCCCTTAGGATCAAAATCGGATCCGCCCTTTCCTCCTCCGATCGGAAGGCCGGTCAATGAATTCTTAAATATCTGCTCAAATCCAAGGAACTTGATAATGCCAAGATTCACAGACGGATGAAGGCGTAATCCTCCTTTGTAGGGACCGATCGCGCTGTTAAACTGTACACGGTAACCGGTATTCACCTGAACCTGTCCCTTGTCGTCTACCCAAGGTACACGGAACTTCAACTGTCTCTCAGGCTCTACCAATCTCTCCAGCAGCGCATCTCTTCTGAACTTCTCTTCATTTGCCTCAACGACAACTCTCAACGATTCCAATACCTCTTTTACTGCCTGGTGGAATTCAGGTTCGGCAGGATTCTTCGCCACTACTTTTTCCAGGACTTCATCAACATATGACATAGCTTGCTACCTCCTTAAGTTTATTTCTCTCATATTTTAAAGGATTTTGATGCGAAACACAAGGCTTTTTAGATGATTTTTTGATTTTTTTGCAATTTTACTTGTCTTTTCCTTCATTTTACACCAAATATTATAGAAAATGCAGGATATTCCCTCGAATATCCTGCAATAGAGTGCACTCTAATATTCATTTCTTGCTATGCCAACTGTTTGATACAATCGATCATGTGAGTATAATCCTTCTTAACCTGCTCCAAAAGCGGCTTCATATCCTCACTGAATTCCTGCCCGTTCCTCAGCCGCTCCGCCAGCTCAGAAGCAGACTGATACAAAGGTGTCAGAGATAGATTCTGGCACACTCCCTTCAGCGTATGAGCCGCCCGGAATGCCTCGTTCATATCCTGGGATGCAATAGAATTCTCGAGCAGCTCATAGCTCTTGTCATCCAAAAGCTTCAGCACGAACTTCTGAACCCTCTCGTCCTTTCTGAGACGTCCCATCACATCCTCATAGTCCGCTCCTATAGCATCGTAACATTCTTTTACCGTCATTGTGCATCTCCTCCTTATTATTCGTTATCATTTTTATAAAAACAGTAGTTATTCCTTCCTCCGCGCTTTACCTTATACAGCGCTATGTCCGCCATATGGAACAGCGAGTCGTAATCTCCGCCGCATTCCTTCGCATCGGCGACACCCATACTTACACTGATCGGAAACTCCTTATACTGGTCGCACAGCAGGTGGAAGATACGGCTGACCAGAGGTTCGATCTCATCCTTGTACGGCATAAAGAGCAGGAATTCGTCTCCTCCCATCCTGCAGACAATATCGAAGCTTCTGGTATTGCGTCTCATAATATCCGCCACATACTTAAGCACCTCGTCGCCGAACAGATGGCCGTATGTATCGTTCGCCTGTTTAAAATGATCCAGGTCAAACACGATCAGGACATACTTCCTCTCAGCATCCTTGGACAGTATCGCCTCAATCTGGGTCTTCGCCGTCTTATGGTTCAGAAGGCCCGTCAGCGAATCATGAGCCGCCATAACCTGCAGGTGGTTCATCTTCTCCAGTTCATCATGGATATCCACGATCTTGCCGATAGCGCCGCTGTATTCCGGCGGTTCCCAGGATGACCACATGGATCTTGCAATGACCTTGCTCCATCTCTCATGCCCGTTGATATTCAGGAGATATTTTTCCTCGATCACCGGATCATCCGGCGTTGAATTCTCAAGCTGCTCCAACAGATGCAGGAAATCCCCTTCCGCGAATACCGATGTCGCAAATGCCTCCGTCTTCGGACTTAAGATCGTCTCCGGCATATTCAGGTACTTTGCTCCCCATTCGGAGAGGATCAGCATCTCAGGATTCACCGTGTACTCAAACTGTATCTCCTGAGACAGCTCCGCGAAGAACTGATACTTCACCCTCTCATGCTCCAGAAGCTTAAACGTCCGGTCAGAGACATCCAACTCACCGCTCTCCATCATCTGCTCTACCGCATCCAGCGCCTCTTCCTGGAAATTCTGCCCTTCTGAACGCGCAAGCTCTTCCTTAAGGTCTGCCGATGTCTCCTTAAGGCAGTTCATCAGGACCGGATTGAACACGCCGCATTCTCCGTTCAGGATCATCTCGACCGCTTTCTCATGGGAAAACGCCGCCTTATATACCCGCTTGCTGGTCAGGGCGTCATACACGTCCGCCAACGCCACAACCTGCGCCGCAATGGGAATATCGTCTCCTTTTAATCCATCCGGATACCCTCTTCCGTCATAACGCTCATGATGCCACCGGCAGATCTGATATCCCATCTGGATCAGCGGCTCATTCTCCCTAAGCGGTATATCCTGAAGAAGTCTTGCGCCCTCTAACGCGTGCCCCTTCATGATCTCATACTCTTCATCTGTAAAGCGGCCGGGCTTGTTAAGAACCTCCGTAGGTATGGATATCTTCCCGATATCATGAAGCGCGGACGCATTGCAGATCATATATATGTCCTCCTGAGAGAGGCCGTACTCTCCCTTCTCTATCAGCCACTTCAGGAAAAATTCCGTCAGAGTCCTGATATGGAGTACATGAAGACCGCTCTCTCCGTTACGGAACTCAACGATATTTGACAGGATCTCGATCATCAGCTTATTGTCGTTCTCCTTCTCCATGATCTGGTTGGTCACCATATGCGTAAGCTCCTTCTGCTTTGAGAAGAGAAGAATCGTATTGACGACCCTGCGCCGGACAGTCTGCTCGTCAAACGGCCTGTTGATGTAATCCTGCACGCCAAGCTCATATGCCCTGTCTATATACGCCGGAACAGTCTCCGCCGATATCATGATCACCGGGATGTCCTTGATCCAGTTATTCTTGTTCATGATCTCCAGCGTCTCGAATCCGTCCATAACCGGCATCATGATATCCAGAAGCATCAGAGATATCTCCTGCTCATGTTCATGCAGGATAGCCGACGCCTCCAATCCGTTCTCTGCCTCTATGATCTCATACTCGTTGGAAAGCATGTCTGAAAGCAGGGCACGGTTGATCTCAGAATCGTCTACGATCAATATGATCTTCTTGTCAAAAACGTTTTTATTCCTGTTCATGTATACCTCTTTCTAACACTCTGTTACCCTAAATATTTTCTCAGCAACTTCATAAGCTTTTGAATATCGATCGGCTTCGCCACGTGCTCGTTCATACCGCACTCAAGACACCGCTGGATATCTTCTGAGAACGCGTCCGCCGTCATGGCAATGATCGGCAGATCAGCGTCCGAACGGTCAAGCGCCCTGATCGCCCTGGCGGCTTCATAACCATTCATGATCGGCATACGGATATCCATCAGAACCGCATCATAGTAACCCAGATCGGACTGTTCAAATGTATCCACGCAGATCTGCCCGTTCTCTGCCCAGTCCACTTCAAAACCGGCATCCACAAGAATATCCTCCGCGATCTCCCAGTTCAGTTCATTATCCTCCGCCAACAGGATACGAAGACCTTCGAACCTCTGTACAGCTTCCTCTCTCTTCTCTTCCCTTGTATCTCCTTCCATATAGCGGCTAAGCCCGAGATACAGATTGGATTTGAACAGCGGCTTGGAGATAAATCCCTGAGCACCCGCGGCACGCGCCTCGTCCTCAATATCGCTCCAGTCATACGCGGATATGATAAGGATCGGCAGCGCATCTCCTACGATCTTCCTGATCTCTCTGGCTGTTTCAAGTCCGTTCATATCCGGCATCTTCCAATCCAGAAGAACGATCTCGTATTCCATATTCCTTCTGTGATGATCGGCGATCATCCTCAATGCATCTCTTCCGTTCAGCGCCCATTCTGCCTGCACTCCGATCTCCTTTAATGCGGACGCCGCACTATGGCACAGATCTTCATTGTTATCCACCACCAGAAGTCTCCAAGGCGGAAGGATCATCTCTTCTTCATCCACGGTCGCCTTCTCCAGATCCAGGATCACATGGAATTCACTTCCCTTGCCCTGCTTGCTGTCCACCTCGATCGTGCCGCCCATCATATCCACGATCACCTTCGTGATCGACATTCCAAGACCTGTTCCCTCGATCTTCTGTACCTTCATATCTTCTCTGGAGAATGTATCGAATATCTTCTTCTGGAACTCCTCCGACATTCCGATTCCGTTATCCTTCACCCGGAAATGACAGCGCACATGGGCGTCGTCCACCGGAGATTCCTCCTGGGACAGATATACGTTGATCCGCCCCTCCTTAGGCGTGAACTTGACCGCATTCGAAAGAAGATTGATCAATATCTGATTGAGACGCACGCCGTCACAGCATACCATCTCCGTATATATATTCTGAATGAAGATGTCAAAATGCTGGTTCTTGTCCTTGATCTGAGGCTGAACGATATTGACCAGCGCCTCCATAACCTCTCTCAGAGACAGGATGTCCATATTCATTGATAATTTGCCGCTCTCAATCTTCGACATATCCAGAACGTCATTGATCAACCCCAGCAAATGCCGGCTTGACAGGCTGATCTTCTTAAGGCAGTCCTGAACACGCAGCGGATCGTCCACATTCGCCATCGCGATCGCCGTCATACCTACGATCCCGTTCATCGGCGTACGGATATCGTGGCTCATGCTGGACAGGAATTCGCTCTTTGCCTGACTGGCCTGGAACGCGCGCTTCTCCGCACGTTCAAGCTCTCTTAACTGCTGCTGTGTCAGCCGGTAATACAGCACGAAGATGACCGCCACCGCGAACAGTATCACTCCGCACGCCGCCAGGATCAAGCCCTGCTGCTGACTGTTCAGATTCATGATCGCATCGTCAAGAATTCCGTAAGGCATAACAGATACCAGATACCAGTCCGTCTCATCAAGCGGCGCACAATAGAGATGCTGATGTATCCCGTTCTTATCTTCCAGCAACGCAGAGTAATTCTCTTCCGCTTCAATTGCCGTCTTCAGTTCATCCACATAATGTCCCGGTCCCTTCGGATCATTCTGTGAGATCGTCTCTTCTATGCGTGAAAAATAATTATCGCGGAATGCGTCCCCCGACCGGACTACAAATTCTCCGTCCTTGCGGATAATATGGGAATAGACCATGGAGCTGTCCCCTTCAAGGACAAGCGCCTCCTCCAGATATTTCATAGGCATACCCGCTACCACCACGTCACTGGTCCCTCCGTCCTGCATCGGATATGCCGCATCGACCACCATCAGAAGCAGCTTTTCGTCGCTCTTACTGAAACCGCTTGTAATGGACTTGTCCGCATCTGACATAACATCCTGGAATTCATCCTCACTTAAGAAACGCACTGACTCCCCATAGATCGTCTCGCTTCCGCCGTCCTTCCGGTACAGTCCCAGATGTTTAAATTCCCTGATATCAGCACTGAGTGCAAGCTCCTCCAACATCTCCTTCCCGTAGGTGACTGATTCCGGAGGAGTACGCCGTATCAAAGCTTCCACACGCGAAACCTGAAGATCGATGATCGCATCAAACTTCTGCTGCAGCTGTGTACTCATCTCCGACATATAGAGCGATCCCACCTCATTGATCGCATTATAGCTCTTCCCCCCCATAACTGATCCAAGCCAGACAAAAATAACGATACACAACACCACCAGACAACTGACGCTGGTAAGTAAAAATTTCTTCGTATTATTAAACATCCTTTATCCCCCTATGCCTGATTAATACGCTTCATGAGCAAACATACGCCGTCTATATCCATAACGCAATATTCCAAAAAATAAAGCCAACATCAATAATGCCTACGTTGCCTTGCACTTATTATAAACAATCTTACCTGTGAAATCAATTAATTTCTGAAATTTTCCACGGGCTGAAACACTTTCGCCTCAGTGCTTTCGTCTCAATTCACAAATAGTGATTGCATTTCAAATGTCAGCGTGATAAAATTAATTCAGTTAAACGGCACTTCTATTTTAAGGAGGAATTTTTAAAGTTATGATTTTAAAGAGCTGCAACACATGCATCATCTACGGGTCTGATCCCGATATCGTAGTAAAGGCCAGAGTAAGATGTGCAGACGATAAGATTACATTGCATTTTGATGACAACAATGAACTGGGAACCAAGACAGACCGGCTTCAGGTAGACTTCTGCGACAGTCAGGTCGGTTATATCAAGACCTTCTGCGAACTCGAGATACGCAAGAACGAGGATCCCTATGTCTTAGAACCCTGGATGGCTGACTGTAAGATACTGGAGATGATACAGATCCTCCAACGCCAGAAGGAACTCCGTGTGCGCATGGTCAAAGAAGTGAACTTTATCTCCCTCAATCACGGCCGTTTCAGCGGCATCATCCAGAACATCAGTGTAGGCGGTCTCTACATGACTACAAAAACACGTCTTGACATAGATGATGAATTTGAATTCGAATATTGTTTTATGAAGAAGACCCAGGAAGTAAGGGCCAAGATCCTGCGCGTAACTAACATCCGCGAGGGACATTACGGCTACGGATGCCAGTTTGTTAATCACTCCAAAGGAGCCGAGCGAGACATCCGTCAGTACGTGTACAGACAGCAGTTGAACAAGGCCTGGTAATTGCCGCAATATACATATTTTTATACAGATCTGTGCATAAGCGCTGTATATAAGTTTACGGGCTGTCCCAATACGATATTACTTGCCGTTCGGCATTATAAGACCGTATTGGGACAGCCCTTTTTACTTCTTTTTTATCTAAAAAACATCAAGATATTATCTGAAATATTCAACGCCGGATTCAAAGATCTTAAGATCCTGCTCCCCGTATATGTTCACAGCCACAGACCTTGCGCGCCTCTCAGAGTGCGCCATCTTACCGAACACACGGCCGTCCGGGCTGGTGATGCCCTCGATGGCACAATAGGAGCCGTTCACGTTCCATTCCTCATCCATCGTGATATTCCCCGCCGGATCACAATACTGGGTTGCAACCTGACCGTTTGCGAACAGTGTATCGATCCATTCCTGATTCGCCACAAACCTTCCTTCACCATGGGAAGCCGGATTCGTGTACACCTTGCCAAGCTCCGCCTTCATAAGCCACGGAGACTTATTGGTAACCACTTTCGTATAGACCATCTTAGAGATATGACGTCCGATCGTATTATAGGTCAGTGTCGGCGATGCCTCGTCCTGTCCGGTGATCCTGCCGTCAGGAACCAGGCCGAGCTTGATAAGAGTCTGGAAACCGTTGCAGATACCAAGCACCAGTCCGTCGCGCTCATTCAGCAGCCGCTCCACCGCTTCCTTCATCTTCGCATTCTGGAATGCTGTAGCAAAGAACTTGGCAGAACCATCCGGTTCATCTCCCGCGCTGAAACCTCCAGGGAACATGATGATCTGAGACTGGTCAATAGCCTTCTCAAAAACGCTTACCGAATCAAGAATATCTTCTGCATTCAGATTCCGGAATACCTTGACGATAGTATTCGCTCCCGCTCTCTGGAACGCCCTGGCGCTGTCATACTCACAGTTGGTTCCGGGGAATACCGGGATAAATACTGTCGGCTGCGCGATCTTATGGGTACAGATATGAACGTCCTTCGTATCGTACAGTCCCTTCTCGATCTTCTCCTCCTGGCCCTCTGCCCCGGAATTCGTCGGGAATACCTTCTCTAACGGTTCCTTCCAAGCCGCCTCGGCGTCGGAAACCGCGATCGAAACATCTCTGTAATTAATCACCGGCTGATCCAGCACTTCACCGATCACCGTATAAGTGATCTGAAGCTGTCCGACCTTCTCTGCCGGCACTTCAGCGATAATATCACCGAACGCAGGCACGAACAGATCTCTCTCGTCCACATTATGCTCAATCTTAACTCCCATCCGGTTACCAAAGGCCATCTTGCTGACGGCAGCCGCGATTCCGTGCCGGTCAAGTGCATACGCCGACAGGATCTTGCCTTCACGGATATCCTGGGTGAACTTCCCGTATTGCTCCATTACCTTCCCGTAAACCGGAATATCATATTCGTCTGTCATGGTCCGAAGCCATACCAGCTTGCTTCCCGCTCTCTTAAGCTCCGGTGTGATGATATCCTTCTCTCTTGCCACATCCACAGCGAACGATACCAGAGTCGGCGGAACATCAATATCCTCAAAGGTACCGGACATACTGTCCTTGCCTCCGATAGACGGCAGGCCGAATCCAAGCTGCGCATGATACGCCCCCAAAAGCGCCGCGAACGGCTGGCTCCATCTGTGCGGGTCCTCCGTCATACGGCGGAAATATTCCTGGAAGGTAAACCGGATCTTGCTGTGGTCGCCGCCGGAAGCCACGATCTTCGCCACAGATTCCGTTACCGCATAGGCCGCACCGTGATACGGACTCCAGGTAGACAGATACGGATCAAATCCGTAGCTCATCATGGTCACCGTATCGCAATCACCCGTCATTACCGGAAGCTTGGCAACCATAGCCTGTGTCTCCGTCGTCTGATACTGTCCCCCGTGAGGCATGAATACAGAAGCCGCTCCGATGGAACCGTCGAACATCTCCACAAGCCCCTTCTGAGAGCACACATTCAGATCCCTTAAGGTACTCATCCACTTCTCTCTTACATCTGAGATCTCTTCCCTTACAAGGATACTGTCTTTTCTGTTCGGGATATCCACGGCAACCTCTGTCTCCTGGTGCGCTCCGTTGGTATCGAGGAACGCACGGGAGAGATTCACGATCTCCTTCCCTCTCCAGGACAGCACAAGCCTTGCATCCTCCGTCACTTTTGCAACACAGGTCGCTTCTAAGTTCTCCTCTTTGGCATATCCCATGAATGTGTCCACATCCTTTGGATCCACTACAACAGCCATACGCTCCTGGGACTCGGAGATGGCGATCTCCGTTCCGTCAAGACCCGCATACTTCTTAGGAACCTTATCCAGATCTACCCTGAGACCGTCTGCCAGCTCCCCGATAGCAACCGAGACTCCGCCGGCGCCAAAATCGTTGCACTTCTTGATCAGACGGCTGACCTCTTCCCTTCGGAACAAGCGCTGGATCTTGCGCTCAGTCGGCGGATTACCCTTCTGAACCTCCGCGCCGCAGGTCTTCGTGGATTCTTGCGTATGCACCTTGGAGGAACCTGTCGCACCGCCGCAGCCGTCTCTTCCGGTACGTCCGCCCAGAAGGATAATAATATCTCCCGGATCCGACGTCTCACGGATCACTGCACGCCTTGGAGCCGCCCCCAATACTGCTCCGATCTCCATGCGCTTCGCTACATAATTCGGATGGTAGATCTCCTTTACCGTTCCTGTCGCAAGGCCGATCTGATTACCGTATGAACTGTAGCCGCAGGCCGCCTCGCGGACCAACTTCTTCTGCGGCAGCTTGCCCTTCATGGTATCGTTGACCGACACCGTCGGATCCGCCGCCCCTGTTACGCGCATAGCCTGATATACATAGGTACGCCCTGACAGAGGATCTCGGATCGCTCCTCCAAGACAGGTCGCCGCACCGCCGAAAGGCTCGATCTCTGTGGGATGGTTGTGCGTCTCATTCTTAAAATTCACAAGCCACTCTTCCTTCGTTCCGTCCACTTCAACCGGAACGACGATACTGCAGGCGTTGATCTCATCCGACTCCTCCTGATCTGCAAGCTTCCCTTCTTTCTTAAGCTTACGCATCGCCATAAGAGCCAGATCCATCAGACACACAAACTTGTCTTCCCTGCCCTTGAAGATCTCACTGTGATCATTCAAATACTGCCTGTAAGTATCTTCGATCGGCTTCCTGTAATCTCCTTCCCCAAAAGATACCTTCGTAAGCTCGGTTGAAAATGTCGTGTGACGGCAGTGATCGGACCAGTATGTATCCAGCACCCGAATCTCTGTCATAGACGGATCCCTGGCTTCTTCCTCACAGAAATACTTCCGGATATGGAGGAAATCCTTAAAAGTCATAGCCAGTCCCAGCGAATCATACAGCTCCTTAAGCTTCTCTTCCTCCATGTCCCTGAAACCGTCAAATATGATCACATCCTCTGGCTCATCGAAGCTTGCCGCCAGCGTATCCGGCTTCTCCATGCCGGTCTCCCTGGAATCCACAGGATTGATACAGTGCGCCTTGATCGCCTCGAACTCTTCGTCAGAGATGATCCCGCAGCTTCCCTGTATCACATAGGTCGTCGCCGTATGGATCACCGGCTGCTCGTCCTCCTTGATAAACTGTACGCACTGTACGGCTGAATCCGCTCTCTGGTCAAACTGCCCCGGCAGGAATTCTACGGAGAAGACCCTGCTCTCCTGTGCGGCCGGAAATTCTTCATGATACAGCACATCCACCGGAGGCTCCGCAAATACTCCGTTACAAGCCTTATGAAAAGTCTCTTCGGAAATATTCTCTACATCGTAACGGATCAGTACCCTCACATCCGCTACGTCCTTAATGCCGAGATAATTGTTGATCTCCTGCTTCAAATCCTGCGCCTGTACCCCGAATCCTTCCTTCTTTTCCACATATACACGTCTTACACCACTCATAAATCATCCTCCATACCTAAAGTCTACGATGTACTGGTAACATTGTACCACAAATCTTTCCATTATTCCACTTTATGATTTTTGCAAATACGGCCATTATCATTCCGCCCCCAAGCAGCACCCCAACAAAAGTAAGCCCGATCCGAACCGTCATATCGAAAAAGAAGCCCTCCGGCAGCATACGGATCATATAGTCCTCGCTTGGGTTAAACATCCAGAGATCATTGGTAAAAAATATCTCATGGAAGATCGTGAAGCATCTGGTAAAATCAACAGAAAAAGCAGCCGCAAGCAGCGCAGCAGCCACAAGCAATATCCCGACAGCCCAAAAGTACGCCCTTGGAAGCAGACGCTTCCAGTCGGTCTTCGCGGCGATCAGGCCTGCGATCAGAAGGACTGCCGCCGCCGCGCACAGATTCCTAAGCTTCAATCCTCCAAGAAACAGATTCCTTACATCCGCCATATGGAGCCGGTCCTGCTCATTGAAAAAATCCTGCGTCTGCCCGTCCACATCCGTCACAATGGACAATTCCTCTTCTTCCCCTATCAGATAAGCCATCATATGATCCGTCACTTCCATTACATCTTCAAGCTTCATGCCGAGAGATTCCGTAACTCTGTACTTCTCATACTCCTTCTCATAAAAACGGTACTTGGAATCCCCGTATATGACCGCCCAAAAAACGGTAAGCAGCATAGCCAGGATAAGAAGAAGCATGGCCAACGCTGCCGCCGCCATCGGCAGCACGGACACAGGGCCTTTAGATCTGTTTTTCTCTTCCATAATATTATAATCCTCCATTCCAGAATTCCTGCGTCTTCTGCGACACATTATTTATTGTGCAGAGTTCATAGTCCTTCCATTCCCGCGGAAACGTCTCCTGATATCTTCCGTCTAGGAATCTCTCATCCAGCAGCAGGATCACGCCTCGGTCCTCATCCGTGCGGATCACCCTCCCGGCGGACTGAAGCACCTTGTTCATTCCCGGGTAGAGATAGGCGTAATCGAATCCCCGCAAGCCCTGGGCGTCAAAGTATGCTTTCAAGAGCTCCCTCTCCGTACAGACCTGAGGCAGACCTGTGCCGACGATCACGGCGCCGATCAGTTTATCCTCCGCCAGATCGATCCCCTCCGAAAAGATCCCGCCCATCACGCAGAATCCGATCAGACTCCTGTCTCTCGCCTCCTCAAAATTCTCCAGAAATATCTCCCTTGCCTCTTCCGACATATACTGGGACTGCATCACATATTCGATCTCTTCTCCTGTACCCGTCCCGATCAACTCCAGAAATTCCTCATATACCTCCTCCATAAAACGATAGGAAGGGAAGAACGCGAGATAATTCCCGGCCGTCGCACAGGCCGTCTCTATGAGATACCGTGCATAACGTCTGTACGTCTCCTTCCCCCGCCGGGTGTACTTCGTACTGACGTCCGTGCCGATCAGAAGCTTCCGCTTCCCGGCGTCAAACGGTGACTCTGCATAGATGGCATAATCTTCACCGGACGTACTGAGAAGCTTCTTATAATAATGGATCGGAAGCAGCGTTGCCGAGAAAAACACCGTACTGTTCCCCTTGTCCAAAAATTCCTGCAGGCATCTTGCCGGATTGACACAGAAAAGCTGCAGTTTAAATCTTCCCGACTCCTCGAGCTGCGAATAGATCACATAATTCTCATCCAGCTTATCATGAATAGAGACAAACATCCTTACGCAAAAATACAGCTCCAGCACTTCCTTACGGATCTCTTCCTTGCGGCATTCTTCCAGATACCTCTCCATCTCCGTCATCAGGGATAATAATCTCAGATAGATATGGGACACGCTGTCCCAAATCCGATACCCCTCGCACTCCCTCTTCAAGGCAAGAAGCTGCTTATTGCATTCTTCCAGCCTCTTCGCCAGCTTCACATCCTCGTGCCTGACTATTCTCTTAAGCTTCAGGAAATCCTCCTTGTATATCCCGGCGCTGTACATCTTCCTTGCGCGCTCCACCAGATTATGCGCCTCATCGATCAGAAACAGATACTCACCCTTGATCCCTTCACCGAAGAACCGGCGCAGATGCGCATTCGGGTCAAACACGTAATTATAGTCGCAGATGACCGCGTCCACCCACAAAGAGACGTCCAGACTCATCTCATGAGGGCATACCTGCCATTTCCTCGCCTGCTCCGTAAGGATCTCCCGATTCATCTCATCCGAAGAAGTGATCAGCTCGTACACCGCGTCATTCACCCTGTCATAATGCCCCTTCGCATAAGGGCAGGCGTCTGGATTACAGTCCGTCTCCTCACAAAAACAGATCTTCTCCTTAGCGGTCAGCACGATGACCTTCATACGCAGGCATTGCTCCCTTAACGTCTCGAATGCCTGCCAGGCAACCGTCCGCGTAATCGTCTTCGCCGTCAGATAGAATATCTTCTCGCCAAGTCCCTCCCCCACTGCCTTCACAGCCGGAAACACCGCCGATATAGTCTTCCCGACTCCGGTAGGCGCCTGTATAAATAACTTCTTCCTGCGCAGGATCGTCCGGTACACCGATTCCGCCAGCCGCTTCTGGCCCTCTCTGTATTCGAAGGGAAATACGATCTGTCTGATCGACGCGTTCCTCTTATCCTTCCACTCAATCTGGTATCTCGCCCACTTCTCATACTGCCCCAGGATCCCGAAAAACCATTCCCGCAGCGCTTCATAAGAATATACGCTCTGGAAACGCCGGATCTCTTCCGTATCCATATTGCAATAGGTCATCTGCACCCCGATCTCCTTGAGGCCATGCTCATTTGCATAGATGAACGCATAACATTTCGCCTGCGCCAGATGGACTGAAACCGGCTCTGAAAGGAACTCCAGATCCCTGAAGACTCCTTTTATCTCATCGATCACGATACCCTCCGGGCAATTGATCACTCCGTCGGCACGCCCTTCCACAGACAGCACGAAACCCTTACATGCCACTTCAAGCTTCAAGGGCACCTCCGCACGGTATCCGGCGCCCATCTGTCTCTGAATCTTGCGGTGAATCTTCCCGCCCATCTGCATGGCATCCTTGTCCGCTCCCGCTATCCTGTTGTCTATGTCTCCGCCCCGCAGGATAAATTCCACAAGACTGCGCACGGATATACGAATGTAAGGCTGATCCATGCCCCATGTTCACCTCCGGACATATTACTTTAATTCCGTTACAATCATACCACCGTATCACACAAATATCCATTTATTTTTGACTATTTTCGCTGTAACAATTCTGTTACTTAATGTGAATTGTTACAAAATTCTGCCATCTCTCTCCGATACCGGAGCGGCAAATGCTGCATCTGGCACCTGGGATTCGTTCGGGATTCGATCGCGATCGTCTTACAGAATCCCCTCCACAGCCTGACATACTCCTTCTCCCTATCGGACACCCGCTTAAATACCTCCTCGTCGGCTGGCCCGCCAAACGCGATCACCCACTGCTTCCCCGCCTCATGCACCGCAAACGTCTTATGCGTAACATCATGGATCATCCAGTTCTCCACAGGCAGACGGGCCGCAAAATGCGGGGCAAGACAGGTTAGAATCTGGTTCTTCGGCTCTATCCTCGCATACAGCACTCCATTCTCCAGCTCGCAAAAACGCAGAAATCCCTTATAGCTGTGCGTCTCCCCGAACACATTCCTGCATAGTTCGAATACCTTCTCCACCTTCGGATGGCTCAGATGTTCCATGATCCTTGTGCTGTCAGGGATCTCCTTAGCTGCCAGCATAGTTCCCAGAACCGCATCTCCCTTCTTAGGATCCGACGACAGCACCGCATGATATATATCATGATATGCCTTCGCTCCCAGATGCTTCATGATCAGCGCTTCCACCGCAGCCGCCTTATGCTCCGTCTCCTCTGCTTCCACATAATCACAGAATAGCTGCTGCTCCAACTGTCCCCGAAGTGCGATCTCGCAATCTTCTTCCCTCTTCCCTGCCTTCCAGGCATCATAGATCCCGGAGAATATCCCCGTAACCGTATCACTGCACACATATACCGTCTTCACAATAACCATTCCCTCCTTCAAACAAAGACAACTGCCGATATCCCATCTCCGTCACCTCTCTTGGGAGCTTCTCCCCGGCATAGAGCAGGTTCCTCGTAATGTAATCTTCATCCATCCTCGTCGGATACATCATCCTGCCGTTGCAGGTGATAAAATACAGCGCTCTCTTAAGCACTACCCCGATCTTCTTAAGATCTGTAAAATCCAGGCTCCCAAGCCTCCTCGCCTTCACGATCCGAACCGCCGACTTATACCCGATCCCGGGCACCCTAAGAAGTATCTTATAATCCGCCCTGTTCACCTCCACCGGGAATTCCTCCAGATGCTTAAGCGCCCAATTGCACTTCGGATCGAACAGCACGTTAAAATTCGGATTCTCTTCTGTCAATAGCTCTTCCGCGCGGAAATGATAATATCTCAGCAGCCAGTCCGCCTGATACAGCCGGTGCTCCCGCAAAAGAGGCGGCCCCTCCCCTGTCTTCGCCGGAAGCGCGGCATCATCATTGACATGTACGAACGCCGAATAAAACACTCTCTTTAATTCAAACTTCTGGTACAAAGACTCCGCCACCTGTATGATCTGATAATCGGTCTCCGGCGTCGCTCCTATGATCATCTGCGTACTCTGCCCCGCCGGAACAAAACGCGGCGCGTTCCGATACAGCTGGATCTCCTGCCTGTTCTCCGTCATCCGGTTCTGTACAAGGCGCATCGGGGTAAGGATATTCTTCCGCGTCTTGTTAGGCGCCAGGGCCTTAAGGCTCTCCGCCGTCGGAAGCTCCAGATTCACGCTCATCCTGTCAGCAAGAAACCCTAGCTTCTGTATCAGCTCCGGGTCCGCCCCCGGGATCGCCTTCACATGGATATATCCTTGGAAATTATATTCCCGGCGCAGCCGGTAAAGGGCCGCGTAGATCAGCTCCATCGTATAATTCGGGCTTTTTAAGATACCGGAGCTTAAGAACAGCCCTTCGATATAATTCCTCCGGTAGAATTCCATCGTCAATTCGCATACCTCGTCAGGAGAAAAGGATGTCCTCACCACATCATTGCTTCTCCTGTTGACACAATACTTGCAGTCGTAAATACACTCATTAGTAAAAAGTATCTTCAGAAGAGAGATACATCTCCCGTCGGCCGAAAAACTATGACAGATCCCCGACTGCTCGCAGCTTCCGATCCCGGTTCCGTCACTCTTCCGGGACGTCCCGCTGGACGTACATGCCACATCATACTTGGCCGCATCCGTCAGAATATTCAATTTATCGTACATTGATAAGGCTTCCTGAATCCGCATAATTCCTCCTAACAAAAAATCAGAACGTTTGTTCCTTATATTTTACAAACAAACGTTCTGTTAGTCAATACCTTTTTTGAAATTATTTCAGATTTTCTTTCTTCCGTACAATTCCTGCACCGCCTCAGTAATCTCACCGATCACTGTAATCAGCGTATTCCTGTCCCCTTCCCTGTTCCGCTGGAACGTATGGTATCCGCCCTGGATACAATAGCTCAGGATAATATTCCAGACCTCATCGTTCCGGTACTTGGGATATTTCTGAAATACCAGCTCCTTGATGCTCGTCTCGATTCTGTCCGCAAGATGATTGCGCTGGCTTCCAGAAAACAGTATCATAGTCAGTGAATTCTGGGACAAATAGGCAAGAAACAATTCCCTTGTGAATTCCGCTGGTTTCTCCATAATATATTCAGGATGGGAAATGCTGTTCGTGATCGACCTTACCACCTCAGCCTCCAGATGATCCGACAGATCATAGATATCCTTATAATGCGAATAAAACGTAGATTTATTGATGCACGCCAGTTCGCACAACTCTCTGACTGTTATCTTCTCCAACGGCTTTTTTGAACGTAATTCAATAAAAGCATTCTTGATCCCCCGCTCTGTTTTCTCTATCCGCAGATCCATATTCTTTCCTCCTCTGTTCCTCTTTCCCCAGAGCCTTTTCCGACATTTTTATCAAATTGTCGGTTATCCATCCATATTTCCATATTGTCGGTGGAAATCTGCTCTTTCTATCAGTATAATCATTTTAAAGCAGAAAAACAACTACTGTCTATTATTTTTACTGCCTGAGCAAAGACCCCGCGAAAAGCAAATATCCACGCAAGGATAGCTGCCTGGCCCGCGGGAATAAAACACTGGAGGAACTATTATGGACTTTTATGGATTTTACACAGGAAAAATATTTGACGCCTACAAATTTCTCGGAGCGCATACGGAGACGCAAGGCGTCACCTTCCGTACATTTGCACCGGGTGCGAAGAGGATCTCCCTGATCGGAGAATTCACAGACTGGCAGGAATGGAACATGGACAAGATCTATGACGGCAACTTCTGGGAATGCTATGCCAAAGACGCCGCCCCGGGAATGATGTACAAGTACCGCATTTACCGGCAGGACAACACTTATATCGACCACTGCGACCCTTACGGCTTCGGTATGGAACTCCGCCCCAACTCGGCGTCCTATGTGCGCGATCTTGCTTCCTATACCTATCAGGATTCCGCATGGATGCAGAGACGCACAACCTGCAAGGATAAGCCGCTGAACATTTACGAGATTCATTTCGGCTCTTTCAAAAAGCCCTCCGATATGGCTGACGACTGGTATACTTATACCGAGATGGCTGATATCCTGATCCCGTACCTGAAGGAATACGGATACAACTATGTAGAGATCATGCCGCTCAGCGAGCATCCCTGCGACGAGTCCTGGGGATATCAGAATACCGGATTTTTCAGTCCCACCTCCCGCTACGGCACCGCCGAAGAGCTGATGGGATTCATCGACCGCTGCCACCAGAACGATATCGGGATCATCCTGGATTTTGTGCCGGTACATTTCGCTGTGGACGGCTACGCTCTGGCCAATTATGACGGCACCTCCCTCTATGAGTATCCCCATCAGGACGTCGGAGTCAGCGAATGGGGAAGCTGTAACTTCATGCATTCCCGCGGGGAAGTCCGAAGCTTCCTTCAATCCGCCGCCAATTACTGGCTGACGGAGTATCATATAGACGGAATCCGCATGGATGCCATCAGCAGGATCATATACTGGCAGGGCGATCCGGCAAGGGGCGTCAACAACACCGCCGTAGACTTCATCCGCAAGATGAACCAGGGGCTTAAGGAACTGCATCCTTCCGCCATACTTTCTGCCGAAGACTCAACCGCTTATCCCGGCGTCACCAAGCCGGTTTCGGAAGGCGGACTCGGCTTCGACTACAAGTGGGATATGGGATGGATGAATGACACGCTGGATTATTTCCGTACAGGTCCCGAGTACCGTCCGGCCAATTACCATAAGCTTACCTTCTCCATGATGTATTATTACAGCGACTTGTTTTTGCTGCCTTTTTCTCATGATGAAGTCGTCCACGGCAAAGCTTCCATTATGCAGAAAATGAACGGCGAGTACGATGAGAAGTTCCCGCAGGCACGGGCGCTCTATATGTATATGTACGCCCACCCCGGGAAGAAATTAAACTTCATGGGAAATGAACTGGGCCAGCTTCGTGAATGGGACGAAAAACGTGAACAGGACTGGGATATCCTGACATATCCGATCCACGACGCCTTCCACCGATTCATCAAGGACCTAAACGACCTCTATCTGAGCCGTCCGGCATTGTATCAGAAAGACTACAGTACCGATGGGTTCTCCTGGATCGACTGTCATCAGGAAGAACGCTGCATCTATGCCTTTGAACGAAGATCCGACAAGGAAAGAATCCTTGCAGTCTTCAATTTCTCCGGGCAGACGCAGGAAGATTATGAGATCACCCTGGACAATGCAAAGAAGCTGACCTTGCTGCTTGCAAGCAACGATGAAATGTATGCGGGGACAAAACGATATGAAGCATCGGAAAAACTGATAGAATTGGAAGATTCGCGCGCCGTATTCTCGCTGGAAGCAAATACAGCCGTTTACTATAAGATCGATTAAAGATTGATTAAATCCGCACAGCCCGGACTCATTGTTTTTGTAAAACATAAGATGAATGAGTCCGGGCCGCGCTTCATCCCCAACGGGATAAGACATCCAATATTTAGTGGAAATAATGCGCCCCTATCTTCATCCCGCGTCCGCCTTGGTCAAAATACAGGCATCCGCCGATCGGATTCGCTCCCGCAAGCGCATCTGCTGCCGCCTGCATCGACGTCGCCGTATAACCGCGGGAATTCCTTACTCTGTCGAGCCATCCGGTAGATGCCGGTGTAAACTGCCCTGACTGGTAGATAACGGCTTCAATACTGTTTGGATAAGAAGCGCTTCTTACGCGGTTCATGATCACCGCTCCCACCGCCACCTGTCCTTCATAAGGCTGATTTCCCGCCTCACAGAAGATGATGGACGCCATAAGTTCCTGATACTGGTTACGCAATGCCGCTGCCTCCCTCTCAGCTTTTTCCTTGGCCTCGCGTTCCTTTCTTTTGATCTCTTCTATGATCTTCTTCTGCTCGCTCTCGATCTTGTCTTTGGCTGATACTACGAGTGTGTCCGGCATCACCTGAAATGTATCTCTGTGTATCTCTACTATGTTATTTTCACTCGAAGACATTACCATTCTTCCCTCCGGCTGCGAGGGCGCCGCCTCACTGGTGAATCCCGCCATCAGCGAACATGCCGAGACAACCGCTACCACCGAATTGAATTTTTTGTTTTTTATCATAAATACTACCCTCCTATTGTTACAATACATGAATATTGTTTTAATAAAGTATATTCAATATTTTCAATTTTATTACAATTATTACAAAATTGTTACATGTATTGTACAACGAAGGTTATGTTATCATAGCTCTCCGAGTATGTCAATAAAAAAACGATTATGGGTATAACTCTCAGAATTGTCCGATTTTACCACCTCTTGCAGCATTTCAAACAATCCCGGCAGTATAAGGGGTCACCTCCTTCCTATAAAGTATGTATAAATAATCCGCTTCGAAGCTTCGGCTCAAACCAGGTAGACTTAGGCGGCATCAGCCTTCCTGAATCTGCGACCGCTAGCAGCTCTTCCATGGACGTTGGATACATGGCAAACGCGATCCGCTCCGGCACGGCATCCGCCAGCCGCACCAGCTCTTCAAGCCCCCGTACTCCGCCGACGAACTGAATTCTGGGATCCGTCTTCGGATCCTGAACGCCTAACAGCGGATCTAATATGTAATTCTGCAATACAGACACATCCAGATCATCCACCGGGTCGTCCGTATACACGTCCGTATGTACCGCCAGCCTGTACCATTTACCATTGCCGTACATGGCAATCTCTCCCTTGTTCCGGGGCGAAAACTTAGATTTAGCTTCACCTTCGGCCACATCCCTGTCATGACAACCAGCCGATGAGGGACACTCCTTGATATGGAATTTCTCGCCTATCTTCTCTAAGAGCCCCTCAAACGTATATCCATTCCACCCGGTCACTACCCGGTTATAATCGAAGATCTTAAGCTCCTCAGCCGGAAACAGCACAGACAGGAAATAATTGAATTCCTCCGTCCCATCATAACCAGGATGTTCCTCCCGCCGTTTAAGGCCTACCTTCACCGCTGACGCCGCACGATGATGTCCGTCCGCTATATAGACGCATCTGATTTCGGAAAATATCTTCACAATCTCCTTCTGGGCAGCCGTCTCTTCCTCAGTGTCCGCCCCGATCTTCCATACCTGATGCCGGATTCCGTCTTCCGATATAAAATCATAGAGCGGCGCCGAGTTCTTAACCGCATCCGTAATCGACTTAAGCTTCGGCTGCTGACGATACGCCAGAAAAATAGGCCCGGTCTGGGCGTTCATCGTATCTACATGACAGATCCTATCCTTCTCCTTATCCGCCTTGGTATTCTCATGCCTGCGGATCGCGCCGTTCAGATAGTCGTCCACCGATGCACAGCCTACAATCCCGGTCTGTGTCCGTCCGTCAAGAGTCAGCGCATATAGATAGAAGCAAGGCTTCTCATCTCTCACAAAAGAACCGTCACCGATCATCTCGTGAAGCGTCTGACGGGCGCGCTCATAGACCTCCTGAGAATACATATCCGTCCCGTCGGGAAATTGCGTCTCGGCACGGTCTATCTTCAAAAACGAAAGCGGATTGTGTTCTACTATTTCCTTGGCTTCTCTTCGGTCATATACATCATAAGGAAGCGCAGCAATGGCAGAAACCTTGGCTTCTGCCGGGCGTACCGCTTCAAAAGGCCGTAATATCGGCATAAAAATCACTCTCCTGTCCCTACACTAGATTTATTTATAGATTTACTATAACAAAAAACGGCGGGACAGACAATGCTGTTGGGTGAGAATGGCTCTGAAAAAAGAACCTACTCCTCCAATCTCCCCGGAACCAGCCGGTCCATCTGCAGCTTCTTCTGCTGAAGGGACGGATGTACATAGATAGAGAGGGTTGTGCTGATATGAGAATGTCCCAGGATCTCAGCCAGTGACTTCGTATCAAACTCCATTTCTACGCACCTGGTGGCGAATGTATGCCGAAGCGAATGGAATGTGTAATTCTCTATTCCGTGTTCTTCCAGGTAATTCCGATACCGGACATAGAACTGATGCGGCTCGGTATATTTTCTCTTCCCGGTCAGCAGATAAAATTGGGGTTCTCTCCTTCGGCATTCAAGATATTCAGCGAGAAATCCCGGCAGCGGAATCGTACGGATAGAGTTCTCTGTCTTCGGCTCGCTTAAGACGACCTTCGTCTTCGCGGACGTATTCGGATCGAGGTCCGCGATCCTCTCAACGGTCCGCTTAATACTGACCGTAAATGAATTGAAATCCACATCCTCCCAGCGAAGCCCGCACAGTTCGCCGATCCGTACCCCTGTGAATAAGGCGAACAGGATCCCAAGACTTGTCGTATCTTCGGCATTTAGTAATATTTTTTCAAGCTTAAGCCGGGAATCTTCTGTCAAGACCCTGGCTGGCTTAAGTGATTTCTGAGGATGCCTTAGGACAGTAAAATCCGGGCTTGGATAGCCGTTATTTTTTCCATATTGAAGGATAGATTTCAACACGCATACTATATCCGAGACCGTTTTAGGAGCTAACGGCTCCTTCTGTGTACTTCCTTCCAAGAGCAGTTCCTCCGTCAGGCCTTTTAAGAATTCCAAATCTATCTTAGCAAGAGATTGGTTTTTTAATCTGGGAATCAGGTAATTATATACGATGCGGTAATATCTGGTATACGTTGACTCCTTCACCGTCACCTTGATATCCTTAAGCCAATGCTCCGTCAGTTTCTCAAATGTTGCATGTCTCTTGTCCGCGGCAATCTTCTCCCATTGCGGCGTCGTCTGTACTTCGATTCTTTTTTGTTTTGCCTCCATGTACGTTGCTCCGTAAACATACCGATATTTTGCCTTCCCATTTTCATAGTGATGAATGTAGCGGGCTTCCCAGCGCCCGTCTTTTCTTCTGTAAATGTTTTCGCCTTTTCGTGGCATAGCTTTCCTCCTTTGTACTGAAACCATTTTTTGACTGCTAATCAGGGTAAAATCCACGAATTTATAGCGAATTTGTATACAATTGCATTTTTAAGTCAAAGACCCCGCGGCAGTCGCCAAATGAGCATGCAAGCATGCCCGCTTGGCTCGTTGCTCGCGGGAATAAAAGGAAAATATTGCAAACAGCTCACTCTTTGCGTGGTAAGATAACCTAGAAAAACAGAGTTATGTGGGAATTTTATCATGATTTTTATATGTTATGAAGTGGAACACTCTATTACGAAATAAACAGAATTTATTTTCAAAAACACAAAAAAATTAGCCGAATATGCAAAATACCCCTGACAGAATCCTTATTTTTATAGATTCTGCCAGGGGTGTATATTCACCTCTTGCACGCATATGTGCCAAGCCACACTTCCTCCGCTCCCACATGGTAACTGAAGGATTCTCCGTACCCGGAGTCCGTCACCATGCCATAATCTCCCTCATACTCTATCTCATCCCAGCGTACGGAAAGCTCCCGCTTAAACTGCCGCTCATCAAAACAGTACTTCCATGCCTGCGGATACTGCTCATGCAGCTCTGCCACCGACGGACCATCCTGCTTCATGTGGAAGAATACACCGATATACTCTGCGGAATCTGCCAGATATTCTTCCACCTGATCGATTGAAAAACTGTTATACAAGATCGCATACTCATTCGCGGAATCGAAATCCAGATAATAATCCACGCACTTATGTCTAAGGGGCAGATGATGCATACCCGCCGCCACATACAGGATATTCCTCTTTATTCCCAGCTTTTCGATCAGTTTCTTATACATAAAAACGACTTCTTCGTATTTGTCACTTATGAACTTGCAAGCGGCGCAGTCAACACGCCTTATTGGGAAATGGCTGACAATGATATGGCAGATCAGGCGGTCCATAGCTACTATAATCCGGTAACTCAACCTGTCTTTGACACACTTATGAAGGGAAGGACCTCATTTGCAGAAGGCAGCTACAAGGGACACAAGCTGCTGCTGATCTCCCCGCACCCTGAAATGGGTAATATCGGGTATCAGACAAGGAAGGACAGTCTGAATTTCCTGCTTGTATATAACGGACTGTTTTATCTGAGCGCGAAAGAAAACCTATAGACTCTGGTTCACCTAAAAGAGGCTGTTTGGCAGAGCCTTGCCACACAGCCTCTAGTACACCGAATAATAAGTTCCTAGCCATATAACGCAGAATGATTTTTCATATGCAAGGCGGAGGAATGAGGCGTAGTGGGCGCTACGC
>ERZ808046.343-NODE-343-length-49337-cov-3.796021_pt1 | contig 49337 bp, 51 predicted proteins | sample MGYA00380196_ERZ808046 | MGnify/ENA primary metagenome ERZ808046 (study PRJEB31490, sample SAMN06133421) | mouse gut metagenome | isolation source: Z6_2 | host: mice | place: China: Chengdu | collected 2015-05 ... | reverse complement strand
TTCTTTTCCCTACCCATAAGGGTAAACTTTCGCCCTTTACAAAAAGAAAAAGCCCGGTTTCAAACCTGAAACCGGGAATATTACAAAATTCTATTATAAAACGATGGGATTTTCTTCTGAGTCGTCCTGTTCATCAAAAAGCTTCGGAATAATATAGCGTTTGCCTGTTACGGCAATGGCAAGCTGTGTCTTATTGGCATAACCTGTTTTTTGAAGAATATTACGGACATGATACTTTACATTATCCTTCGTATAATGTAGCTGCTCTGCAATCTCGCTGTATTCCAGTCCTTCACAGACTAGACGCAGAACCTTGATTTCTGTCGCTGTAAAATCATCGCTGGTGGTAACACCCAGCTTTACAGTCGGCGTTTCACCAGGCCATATCTGTCTGCCCTGCATGGTAGCATCCATGACGGTGATCAGATCCTCCGGACTGATCTCTTTGTACCAAAAACTGTCCACCCCGGCTTCTCTGGCCCGCTTGATATAGCTCTCCTCCACCATGGAAGTAACAACAATCATTTTCAGCTTTGGAAACAGCCTGCGCAGCTGGACAGCCGCATCGATACCGTCCTTTGTCCCATGGGTACAGACATCCATAAGCACCAGATCCACTTGACTCCTGCGGCAGACGGTTTCGGCCAGATCTGCTTTTGACAGACTACCCACAAGCTCATAGTCCCCGCCATTTTTCACTACATTCTCCATATATTCTCTGGCGATCCGCTGATCGTCGATTACAAGTACCTTTGTCATACCGGCACCTCCTGTTTCGTTTTCTGTCTGCTGACCGGTAGGGTCACCGTCAGCACAAATACAGGCCACGACTGAATCACCATCCTGCCGCCTGCTTTCCTAATCACTTTGTCGAGATCAACAAGGCCGCCTCGGGGTGTAATTTCCTCCTCAGGCTGCTTGCCGTCATTGGTCATGTGCAGGGTAACGGTATCCGGACTCTGCTCTACTGCCACATACAGCATTGTCGCATCGGCATGTCGGGCGGCGTTGACACAGGCTTCCCGCATGACAGGCAAAAGTAAATGCAATGCTTTTTCTGTTTCCGGCAAATTACCTGTGATTTTTACCTGAATGCCGGATACTGCCGCGTCCCGGATAAACTCCGTCACATCATCCTGCGGATAGGCATTTTCCTCCTGCAAGACCTGAATGGCGCGGCGAAATTGCACAACGGCGGCAGCATTTTCCTCAGAAGTGGTATTCTGGCGTAGCATCTGCCGTATAGCGGCAACGCCCATGTTCATCTGATCGTGCAGCCGCGATTTCATATTCAGGATTTCCTGCTCTCTAACCGCTTCCTGCACATTCTCCGACAGGACCTTCAGTTCCTGGTACATTCTTTTCAGTTCTCTTGACTGCCGTTTTAGTTCCTGCCGCTTTTCATACAGTTCGGTCACATCACTGAACACCGTCTCCGTATAAACCTTACCGTCAGCGGTTTTCACTTCATTCTTAGAATAATGCCATGCCTTCCCATCGGGGAAAAGAAATACATTTCCCTCCCGTATGATTCCAGTGGTCTTATCACAGCCCTCCAGTGCTTCCTTCAGTTCTGCAAAACTTTGCAGATCACTCTGGGCAATTTTCCTGAAAAGATCATACATGGCCGTATTACACAGTTTGACTGTACCTGAAAGGGTAAAGTAACAGACGGCAGTAGGAAGTGTGTCCAGTGCTTCTTTCACTGCGACGCGCAACTCATACTTATCCTTGAGCCGTCCGGCGATTTTCCCGATTTTCATTTTTCCTCACCGCCTTTCTTCAGCTTGAAGGTGAAGCGGTAAGCTCCGTCTTCGCAGGAGAATAAATCTGCTATTGATGCAAAAGGGGAGAGATCGGTATCGCAGACAAATTCCATATTCAGAAGGAACCCTCTCTCACTATTCCGCATATGGATCCACACATGGGAAAGGTCATGCAAACAAGCTTCCATTGCCGTTTCAAAGCTGCGGTAAACCTGAAGCATATCTTTTGTCGCCAGTGAAATACCCGGTGGCAGTGCATGGAAGCAGTTCACGCCCAGCAGTTCCAAATTGATAAAGGATTCATCAAAGCATCTTGACAATTCACGGATATCCGCTGTTTCTGCGCGCTCGCCGATAAGCCGCAGATTTCCATACCGTTTTATGTAGGCGCCCATAACTGACGCCCCGCCAAGAAGCCTGCTGCGTTTTCTATCATCTGTCTCCTTATCATACTGTGCCAGCATCCGATCAATCAAGTCAATCTGCTCGGCTGTTTCCCTGTGAAGCAGGTCACTTACCCGGTTCTTTTCCTGAAGCGCAAGAATCTTTTTTCTCGTTTTCAGATTTTCCTGCCAGATACGGTTGTGCTCCGCAAGATCACGACAGTTCTCTTCAATCTGCTCGATTGCTTCGGTCAGTTCAGCAACATCCTCCTGCCATAGCACATGACCAAATCCAATGGGCTGACTTTTGACAATCATACTTTTATCTGCAGAAACAGTCTGTGTTTTGGTGCTTATCCTCTGTTTTTCTGTCAATGCTCTTGCATTGGCGCTGGCAAGGCAGACAGCATTCTCCTGATTTGTGATCTGTGCACCGAGCCTGCTGACCATGAACAGCTCTTCATAACCAGTATTACTCTGGATCAATCCACACTCAATGCAGCATTCCAGTATAGCGACAATAAGCAAACAGAATACAACAGTCATATCTCCCGTCAGAAATTTCAGCCACGGAACACGAAAATAATAAAGAATACCATAGATCAACGCTACTACAGCAAGGGCGAAAGGCAGCATCAAAACAGCCCGGCTGTGTGGAATACGGCATTTGATCAGCATGACAGCAAGAGCTGTTATAGTACAAGATACCACCCATCCGACTGCCAGAAAATAGCCTAAGGCATAACTATAATCATTTACCCATACAATCGCATCTTCCGGAAAAACGAATACGAACTGATGCTGGTCATTGGTCAGCACAAGCAGTAACAGTGCAGCGGTAGGTATGTAAAGAAGCACCGTCCACTTCGACAAACGAAAGTTATCCGGTTTTCCCAACGACAAAGCAACGAACACCGCCAGAAGCGGAATAAGCAACATGGGCAGATAGTACAAATACCAGAGATATCGCATCAACCATATACATTTATCCAACGAATACCGAATTGTCCTGACTGTTATCCAAAATACCATCAACACAGAAATCGAAGTTAGATAGCGGCGCACCTGTGGCTGAATAATCCGTCTGTGCAGGGAAACGCCCCAAGCGATAAACAGTTCAATGTATATGGCAGAGCGAATCATACCGCAAAACCAGTCCAGTGGGGCGTCTGCCCAACGGGCAATCTGCCGCAGCACCATCGCTGTAAAAATAGCAAGGGCTACATATAGAATGGTGCTGTATTTTTTTGAATTTGATTTCGTCATTGTGTATTCCCTCGCTTTATTCTTCTTTCGGGGTATGGGATCGGTCGTTATTCCCTTTACGTGGATCCGTCGGTTTTTCGGCATCCTCTGGAATCGCCCATGAACGCCCAAAACGCTCAGCGCCGGGAATACGCCCCTGGGTGCAATACTGATTGACACGGCGTTCCGATACACCCCATTTGTATGAAATTTCCCGTATGGAGAGATATCCTTTCATACGCTTCCCCTTTCCAGTTGATATAGTATTACAGAATACATTATATACGAATATCCGTAGTTTTTCAAGCATGGGGTGTAAATCATTTCCTAAATTTGAGCCAGGACAAACCACACTGATATTTTACCTCTATATCAATACATTTTCGCTATATAAAAAACATTCTGATAGCAAAAGAAACATTGTAACATTCTAAATTTCACACATTAGGGGCAGTTATTGATCTGCCCCTTGAAATTATTTTTTATTCCAGCTTCTTAAAATACCGGATACACTTCAGAAGTTCCAACGTCAACTCCTGATACAGATCCTCATCAAAAATCCCATTCACCAATGCATTTTTAATCAACAAAGGGCGATACATCTCCACAATCTGCTCTATCGCCTGCTTATCATTCATTTTTGCTCGGAACAATATTTCTTCAAATTCCATCATCAGTCACCTCCCATCATTTTACGAATCTTCCGAATCGCATAATAATAGATACCCTTTGCCCGTTGTGACGATATCCCATTGGTAAGGCTGATTTGATCAAAGGTCCGTTCTTCAAACACATGCTGATAGATTACCTTCCTCTCATCTTCCCGCAAAACCAGAAGTGCCTCTACAAGCCTTTTATCTGAAAGTTCTTCCCATTTCAGATAAGTTCCGTCCGCCTCTCGTAAAAGCGCCTCCTCTCGCAGCTTCAGTTCCAAAGCTTCTTCTATAGATAAGTCCGTTTTCGTTGCTGCAGATTCTTCCAACGGCTTTTCTGCATTGCTGACTTGGATTTTCTTGTTAAGATAATCTCTCCTTTTTCCTCGGACAAATCCTAACAGATATGCCGTAAACTGGTTCTTTATCTGTGAACCGGTATATATATTTTTTTCGTTCATGATCTGCCTCCAAAATATTCAAAATTTTCCATTCTGAAATTCTGGAGTGGCGGTGATCGGCAACGTATTTCAATAAAATACGATATTTTTCGACAAAAAATAAGGCTAAACCAGCAAGATACCGGTTCAACCTTATAAATAAAATTATTGCAATTATGTGCTAAATGAAATGCAGATAACTCACATTCTGCACATTCCTCTGTCTCCTGTACTTTTATGCCAGTCAGGATTTTTTTAACAGATTTCTTTTATAAATTTCTTCTTTTGTATTCCCCAATCCATCCTTTCCCCTTATTTCATTTCCTCACACACGCAATATAATGTTTGTTAGTACGTACTTTAACGCATTTCATATACTGCATAATTAAGATAAAATATAAGCATTAAGTGAGGTGATACGAATGATAATCAAAAAGTTGTTGGGCGATACAGTGAAAGAGGAACGCCTCCGCAGAGACTTAACGCAAATCAAACTTGCAGAAAATGCTTTGGTCTCCCTGCGAACCGTTTCCGACATCGAAACCTATAAAGGGAATCCCCAACTGGAAACTTTAATCCCGCTTGTAAAATATCTGAATATTTCTCTTGAGGCGCTCATCTTCGGAGAAGAGCCGCAGATGGACTCTACCATGCGTCAAATTATGGAAGAACTGGATCAATGCACAGAAGAAGAAAAGCATCTGGCACTTTCCACTCTGCAGGGGTTATTATCAGGTATCCGGGACAACAAGCAGTAACTCTTTTGTATCCCTCTTGTAAATCCATCATTTTGAAATTATAAAAAACGAATCTGTGAGTATTCTGTTTGAAATCTGTCTGAAATCTGTGAAATTAAAAACAGCAGAAGCGGTCCGTATATCAGACTGCCTCTGCTTTCTTATATCCTTTTTCATGTTATCAAGTCTTCCGAAACGCATCCATTGCGGAAAATAAATCCTCCGCCAATTCTGCATCAACGGGAATCTCTTCTTCCAAAGTCAGATCCATGACTTCCGGTTCTTCTTGCTTTTGAATATATCCAGTTCCACCAACCAGTTTTTGCATCTCCTGCTTTACCAATTCCTGGATGAAAGGCTGAAGATTCCGAAAATCCATCTCTGAAGCTGTATTGTTGTTGTCCTCTCCCATGTAATACAATACCGCTGACGCAATCAGTTCTGCTTTATCACCAGCCTGATTCAGAATATCCGCAGTTTTCTGGTGGGATGGTTTCTCCTTGTTAAACCCGATAGTGAACCGATACGGATTTTTCTTTCCCATTACAATCACTTCCCATTCTGGCTCTGGTAAACCTGATATAAAATCCCGTATCCTTTCGCATTGGCTTTCGGGTCTTCAATAAACAGAAATTTTCCGAGCCGGTCTGCTTTTTCCAGAAACCGCTTCAAAATCAAAGCACCGCCACCAATGAAGATGACAAAGGTTGTCTTTGGATCTATTCCCCGTTCCCGGATGCTGTTCAACAGATCTGTCACAAAGTCCTGTACCATGCTTTCCACCAAACGTACCACATTTTCATCATAATACTGGATCTGTCCCCGGATAATACTGTCAACATCTGCATCCTCCAGCAGCATGTCATATTCGCTGTTCACACTGGAAATAATCTCGTTATACATCGTGATAACTCCCTTTTCCATTGAGTCACACACCGTAAGGTCTGGCCGCCCAAAACGCATCAGAAGATAATCGGCAGTATAACCGCCAATATCAATCCCTACTGCTTTGGGGATTTCTTTTATTTCATTCGTAATCGTAGCCATCGCCGCCAAGTCCTGCATAAACGCCCGGCAGTCTTTGATACAGATATGGTATGCCTTTCCGCAATAGTCCAGTTCAAAAACCTTGCCTTCTCCTTTAAAAAAAGCCTCATATTTTTCGCAGAGTTCTGCGTAATGCTTTGGGGGCAAACCAATCGGCAGCTCAATCTGCACCACGTCTTCCGGAAAAATCTGCTCTTTCTTCTCAAGCTCCATCGCAATCGCAAATAGCGTCAGAATAAAAAACCGATAATCCTGCGTCTTGTCTCTCTGGTAAGGAATCCGCTTTTCACACAATGTATAGTATTTTCCTTCATAACGCAGATACCTTTCACCCCTGGCAGGCTTTTTATCTAATACATTCAGTCCTGTCGTGAAAATCAGATTGCTTGTTTTCATATTCCGGTTCCCATGATCAACAGCTACTCTCAATTTTTTTATCATAGATTGTATCCTCCTTTTTCTTCTTATACTTACTCTGTACGTACTGAATACGCAAAGCGCAACCAGATAGGAAATTATTCAAAAAAAGAGGTACTGGCTAAATACCAATACCTCTGACTCATTCTACAAATATATACCCCTTTCGTTGTCACAATCCATTCTTACCTGAAAATTTTTTATTGCCTTTTAGTCTGCCTTCTTTTCTAACGCCTTTGCCTGCTCCGGAAGTAGTTTTTGAAACAATTCCAGGTAACGGTTATACCCTGCATCATCCAGCGGTCCCCTGAAAGAAGTTCTGGACCAAAGGATTAGTTCTTCTTCCTCCACGTAATATGGGCTATTCTTCGGAACCATTCTTCCGGCATGATAATAAGGTATACTCGGCTTTAATATCTTTTCTATCTCAGATTTGGTTCTCGCTTTCAGAATCATCTGCGATTTCTTTTCAAAAAAGGCTTCCACCAGATTTAGTAAGAAGCCCTCTTTTATATACATTTGGGCAATTCTCCGCAAACTTTTCATTGCATCGAACCGCAAGCCTATGATATCTTTATTTCCATCTTCGTCTAAAAGAATCGTCGCAATATATTCCGCACATTTTAAATCAATCAATGTTAATTCCTCCTAATTTTCCATTTTCTTCACCAGTTTCCCGTGTACCAGATACCGGTAATTCCGGTTGGAATTCACACAGGTAGATAACGTCACAATCTTATCTTCCGTTATCACCTCAGTCCCGGTATCATATCCCGCATAAGAAAGAATCTTATCAAGAAAGTCCTGAAACTCTTCCGGTGTCGGGAACCCATAGGTATATCCAACACTTCCGGTTCTTCCGGCATAGCAGGAGACAATCTGATATTCCATTACATAACCGGGTATGTAGATATAGAAACAGGGATATTGCTGATATAACGCCTGTTCCTGATAACCGTCCAGTCTTCCGAACATGGTCTTGTCTTTCATGTTGTGTCCGTACACGATGGTATTGGAATCTGTAAAATCTGGACTGTTATGATAATCCACAAAGATGCTGCCACTGGTATTGCTCTCCCCATTGAACATATGATGGAGATAGTAGGAATTGTCCTTCCCCTGCACCACCGGATAGCTGATATCCAATGCCGGGATCTGAATCCAGGCTACAACATCCGGATTTTCCGTTTTTAAGCCTTCAAAATCCACCTGAAGGTAAGGAGATTCCAATTCTTCCGGCTGATCCTCTTTATCCTGCTTTTTCTCATCCTTTCCCTGCGGCTCCTGCACATACTCCTGTAATTCTTCATAAGTATCCGCACCCTTTTGGTACTCCAGATAAATCTGAAGCAGCTTTCCTGCAGCAAACAGAAAAACACCACCTGCAACAAGCAGAAGGATACGCAATAACCAAATCTTACTTTTTCTCACAAAATCATTCCTCCTTCTGGAAAAGGCCAGAACCAAAGCCCTGACCTGTTGTTCTTTCTTCAAACGCCTCTCTGGATAACAGTATCCGAATGTTTCCCGTTTTTCATTTTATAATACAAATCATCAATCCCTTTGATTTCCCCATTCCAATCCCCTTGCTCATCGGTATCCCAAAGCATGCGCTGCACCGGCAATGCCAGCTTTTCGCAGATTTCATACAGCTTCTGGCATCCGTTCTGGATGTTCTTCCGCTTCAGTATCTTATACGGACACCCGTTGGAAACATCTGTTTCCCGGCATTCCGCACATTTGCTGTAATGCCTGTTACAGTCTGTTTTCATCTTTTTGTCCATATCGTATGCCTCGTATACAAATTTAAGGTTCTTGGTTTTAAGTTCCTCCAGTACAGGTCCAAGATTCCGGTACAGATTCACTCCTGCCACACAGACAAATGTCTTGCCGGAGAAATAGTGGGCAATGGTTCCCTTTAACGCTCCTTCTGTAACATAAACGGTATCTGAATTAAGGCGCCCAATCACATGTACCGCGCTGCCGGAAGTCACTCCCTGCTGTTTGTTGACGCTGGAAAACCAGATATATTTACAGTCCTTGATGACATGATCCAGACGGATTTGAAAGCCTTGAATCAACCCTTCTACTGAAAGAATCGGAATCAGGATACCGGAATGCTTTTCAGAGAAATTCAGATTCCATTCTCCGTCCTCATCCAGATAAAATCCCGGCACCCCTTGTACCGTACATCCCTGAAGCGTCAATTGCCTGACCAGGCTCTTGATTCCAAATACCGGAACACTGCGGTAACTCTGTTCCTCAATCTGCTCTACTGTAAGACCTCTCTTTTTCAGATCCTCCAAATGCTTCCCAGAAAGGGAAAGCTTAGAGAGCATCATCCGATAAGTATGATCGATCGTCTCCGGAGCTGCAAGTTCACTGTTTTCTACCATCACAGGCTCTGCGGGTTTTGCCGGCTTTACATATTCATCCCGGTACTGACCCAAATGAAGTGCCTCCCGGATCTGTGCATTCGCCTCGGCTTTGGTAAGGTTATACAGTTTTGCATACAAATCCAGCATGCCGCCTTGCTCATCACAGTAATTACACCGGAACACGTTCTTTTCGATGTTTACATTCATTTTTCCGACCTTATGGCCGCAAAAAGGACAATCCACATCATAGGAACGGGAATTTTTCCGCCGAATCCTGAGATTCAGAATGCGGACCACATCCCGGATGTCATAATCAAATCCTGACATATCATACATGCATACCTGTTCCTCCTTTCTTCATGGCCAGTAAACTGACCATGAACTATTCTCATATTAACCAGCCTTTGGAAACGCTTTCTCCAATAAGACTCTTGCAGCTGCCGAAATCAGATGGTTGCTGCCGGAATATTGTGTGGCATACCAGGAAAGGCTGCCCGGATTTTCTGTTGCAACCTGCCCCATCGTTTTTCCACTGTCTTTTCCTTTTCCGCCAATCACCGTCTGCACCGCCTGCTCATACGTCATACGCTGTACTAACTCTTCCACCGGAAGATTCCCGTCCAGCGTCTGCACTCCTGTATTTCTTGGCGTCTGAGGCTGTGCATAAGCCCCCTGCGGTAAACCTGCTCCCGGCATTTTCATATTCTGCCCCGAAGCTGCCGGCATCTCCGGAGGCTGTCCGATTGCCATGCCGTTCGCCTGTGCCTGCTGGAAAAACTGATTCATCATACCGGACTGTCCCATATGGGAAGCTGGATTTGACTGTCCCTGCATCTGCATACCGGGAATCTCTGACATTCCCTGCATCGGTACTCCTGCCGCTCCCTGCATTGCTGCATTTTGAAATGGCACCGGAATCCCTGCATCCACCTGGGCAGGATCATTTTCCTCACCGACATCGGCAAACTGCACGCCAAATCCGGCATCCGCAAGTGCCCGTCCAATCGCTGCTGTTTCCGCCATTTCCAGAAACTTATCCCCAAACTGTGGATCATCGCTTCGAAATTTCTGCGAAAACGAATTGGATATATAGTTATCTGCTGCATCGCATTTATCCAGATAGACTCTCGCTTCTACCAATGCCATATTTTCTGTATAATTCACAATATGGCTGATGATTTTCCCCAATGGATGTACCAGACGGAACCAGAGTTTTCGGTATTTTACATCCAGATACAACTGATCCTCCTGATTCTCCCTGGAAATCGTTCTGGCAAGTTCTATCGGGTCAAATCCTTCCACGCGGTTCAACGAAGCAACTGCCTTTGATTTGTTATATAAAATTTCTTTCATGTTCTTATCTGCTCCTTTCCCATACAAAACAGAAAAAGCAGACGATACCCTTTCATAAGAGTAATAGTCTGCAATTCTCTGAGATTGAAATATTTTTGATTTTTTTCCAGACAACGGGGATGGTTTTTACAGAATACCATAATGGGTAACGTCTTCACCAAACGGAACAACCGGGCAACCAAATACAAAATATTCCAGTTCAGGGTGTGTTTGCCTGTATTGTTCCATGATTTCTTTAATTCCCGCCGTTGATGTATCCATCTGCTTTTCATCATATATCTCCTGACCTATACGGATCAGTTCGGTAGCAATTTCTCTTGCAGTTTTATCCGTACACAATTTCAAATGTACAAGATATGGCTCTGTCCAATAATCCTCAAATGCCCGGTCATTGAACAATACCGTCATATGCCTATATCCATTCTTCTTTCTTATTCCGGTATATCCGTCACCAGCACACACATCTCGCAAATCCAGAGACACTTTCTCCGTATGAAAAGAGTCAAGTGTCTGAAAACAGTTAGGACAATAGAATGAATTTGTCTTTCCCGTTTCTCCCCTTTGCCGCAATACCCTGCGCTTACATTTTTTACAGATTCTCATTTTACTTCTCCTCTCTAGTCATATCATTTCTTTTAAACTGCCAGTTTTAATTGTTCCATCTTGGCAGGCTGCTCCTTCCGATACTGCCAATAGAACCTTTCAATTCGTTTTCCGAGCATGGTTTTCCGCATTCCGCTATCATCCGTATGGATAGCCTGACACACTGCGCTCCATTCCCCGACCAGATACACCTTCACTTTCGCTCTGGTAATCGCTGTATACAGAATATTGCGCTTCAGCATCACATAGAATGCTTTTACCCATGGAATGATTACCACCGGACACTCAGAACCCTGGGATTTATGAATGGTAATCGCATTGGCATGTTCCACCATTTCCATTTGTTCAGATTCATACTCAACCATGCGGTTATCCGTAAACAGAATCTTTACCTTCCGGTTTCCTTCCTCATCCTCGTAAAAATCCTGAATGAATCCCATATCCCCGTTGCTGACATTTTCTGTATTCTTGTTCTGAAGAACCTTATCTCCAATCCGGAACACATCATTTCCTATAGTCAGTTCCTTTCTGCCGCTAACCGGCGGATTTACCAAATCCTGCAGCGTGCGGTTCAGTTCTTCCACACCTGCGGCGCTTCGCTTTCTAAACGGCGTCAGAATCTGTACCTGATCGATTCCATAGCGGGCAACCTCCTTCAGATAGAGATTCTTTACCGTCTCTGCGGTCCGCTCCACACCTTTACACGGGATAAACAAAAAGTCTTCTCCCATACAAAGACTGGTCTGGTTTTCCTGCATAAGCTGCGCGTTGACCGGGATATTGCTCTTGGCTCCCTGACGGTATATCATGTCCAGTACGGTAACAGGCATCAGTCCACAATCAATACACTGACGGAATACATCTCCTGCCCCTACGGACGGAAGCTGGTTGACATCGCCAAGAAGGACAACTCTGGCATCCGGCCTTAACCGCAGGAAGAATTCATAAGCCAGATGCATATCTACCATGGATACTTCATCCACATTGATAAATTCTGCATCCAGGCACTCGAAATCTATCTCTTCCATTTCTTCTGCCAATAATCCCAGTGCCATGTGCATCGTAGAAGCATTCTGCTGTCCGGTACTCTCTGCCATCCGCCTTGCTGCCCGCCCGGTAGGCGCCATAAGCTGAACCAATGTCTTGCATTTCCTTTCATGGATATATAGGATCACTTTTAAAACCGTTGTCTTTCCGGTTCCCGGACCTCCGGTAATGATGCTGATATGATTGGAAAATACCATCCTTACCGCTTCTTTCTGGCGTTCTGAGAGGGTAATCCCTAACTCTCTTTGCGCCATCACCAATTCCTGCTCAATATCAAGAGGAACGCTTGAAGAACGCAGACGTCTGGCAACCATAGCGGCAGTCTGGTTTTCTTCCTCATACTGTCTGGCTATGTAGATACAATTTTCTTCCAGAACAATACTTTTCTGCATGACCAGCCGGTAAAGGACCTGATTGATATCCTGCTCGCTGACTACCGGCTGCATAAATCCTCTGTTCAGCACCTTGCTGCATTTTTTCAAAAGTAACTCCTGCTCCAGATACAAATGCCCGGCTTTTATTGCTTCATGCAGCACATAGCTTACACAGCCGGAAATCCGCATGGGATCATTGAGCGCGCTGCAGTTCTGTCTGCCAATCTCATCTACGGTCAGAAAGCCAAACCCTTTGACGGCACACAGCATATACGGCTGATGCCGGACAATCTCAATGGGGTTCTCAGGAAACGTCTGAAGAATCAGGTTTGCCTTTTTCGGTGATACATGGTAAGGTGCAAGGAACGTCATCAGTTCCCGGAAAACCTTATTCTGTCCAAACGATTCCTTAATCTCTTTCAGTTTCCGTTCTGAGATGCCGCGAATGCAAAGCAGCTGCTCCGGTGTCTGCTCCATGATTTCCAGCGTCTGAAGTCCAAATTTCTGATAAATTGCCTCTGCAGTCTTCTCCCGTATGCCTTTGATGGCTCCGGAAGAAAGATAACCGATAATGCCCTCCCTTGTCCGGGGAACAATCTCCATGAAATTTTCCACCTTAAACTGCAGACCGTGATCGCTGTTCACCCATTCTCCTTCCATTTCCAGTTCAATCTCGTCAGTCAGCGGCAGGTTATAACCTACCGCACTGAATCCGATCATACCCTGTGAAGACAGGTATTTATTTCTTGCTGCAAGCGGTACAGAAGTATCCTTTGTGACATAGACAGCGATGGTATATCCATTCTACTCACTAATAAATATTTTCCTGTTAAGCCTGCATCTCATCCGCAATCTCCTTCCAACTTCCAACTTGAATCAGGTCAAATGGTTTCTGATTGCTGTCGTACCAGAACACCTCGATTCCCAACGCAAACGCTGCTTTGATCTCCTTTACCATACCTGCACTGATCCGTCTGCCACAGATGATCAGTGTATCGCACAGCCGCAACATCTTCATACCGATCTGAAGCGCGACTTCACGCTCCTCCGGAATCGTGTCATCCAACATAAGCGGCAGATGTGCATGAGATGCAAAGGTTCTGCAGTGATAAATTTCCCGCATTCTCTTTAAGTAAAACTTTGCCATTTCCATATTGTGGATAATACCTTTTTCCGTGTCTGCCGATAACGGAGAACAGATATATGCTTTTCTTCCGCTTAACATTATGCCGCCTCCTTTTTGAGCCGGAATACCCGGCTTTCTGTTGTACTGGTGTATTCCTCATAAATATCCGGATACTGTATCTTCAGCTTCTCCATAGCATCTTTCCCCAATGTCCTGCGGATGGTCGGATTATAAGTCATCCGGTAACGGTTCACCCCGTCCTCTAATACTGCACTGCAGCCAGCGCCCATCCGTTCCACAAAAGGAACAAAGATTGCTTTCTGCTGTGCATCAATTTCTTTTTTTCGCTGTTCAAGTTGGGATTTTTCTTTGGATAACTCCAGATATTTTTCAAGACTTTTTGATTCCAGACCGGAAATGCTGATTTCCGGGATAGATTTGTCTGCATAGCCGCTGTATCTCCGGATACTTGCCAGAACCAGATCCGGCTTGCCCGTATAAGGCGGCTCGACCATCTTCTCTACATATTCCTTCCAGAAGTATTCCTCCTGGGAGATGATCTCTTCTTCCTCCATCTTGTCACGTTCAATCAGTCGGTATACAAACTCATTCTCATTATTTCCATACAGACATGCGATATAAGCTTTCTGCATGTTCATGACCGCCAGATAATGACGTACCTGATATTGATAATTAATGGGAATTGCATCGTCTGCCCATTTGTCTCTCGCATTGTAGTTACAGGTTTTACATTCCAAAATTCCATAGGAACCGTCCGGGAAGATGATAAAATAATCCACGTCTGCTACCATAAACGGATACAGCGGATGGCGGAACATCTTTCGTACCGGAAACACTGTAAGCCCCGTCTTTTTGGAAAAAATCTCTGCCACCAGGTCTTCCAGCCGGTGTCCGACTTCCTTGGCTACCCAGTTGCTTTCTCCCTCCTCAATGAGAGGCAGTATCCCTACCTTATCATTATAAAGATCCCGGATGGTCGCAAACGGGGAAACACCCATGATTGCTGCCACATCGCTGCCGCCGATTCCTAACCGACGGTAACTAAGCCAGTCTTCCCTTGACAAATTAGAGATATCCACAACAACTTCTGCTTCATAGTTACTTGCAATACTTGTCTGTCCCATATGATTCATTCCTCCATTTCTGAAAAATACTGACTCTACCACTTGATCACGCCGCCAACATCAAACTCTTTCCAGTCCATGACAAGCGCCCTTGTAATATCCTCCTCCAGTTTAATGATGCTGTGTCCGGGAAGTCCGTCACCGGCTCCAAAGAAGGAGGCTTCATTCATAGCATAATACAGATCATGTGCTGTACAAGATCCGGTTCCATTCTGTGCCTCATATAACTCCACTACCTGATTGATGTACTTCTTTTTAATTCCAATCTTTCTCATCATCAGGCGTAAGCAGTTTAACGGATTCCGGATCTCAATTTCCATCAGTCTTGTAAGATTTGCAACCGCATCCTGATACCGGGTACAGATTAAATTCAGATTATTCCGAAAATCCGTAAGCGTAGCACCTTTATCATGTGCCAGCTTAATTGGGCTTCCGAGGCTGAGCGTATGGCTTGCACTTTCACAGATCAGCATCGGATAAAGATTCGCGCCGCTGGCCGCCACATCAGAAGTCGTAAGCCGAAGTGCCGGCGCCTCGATGTGATCTTCTATCCCATTGACTTTCAATGCGTTGCGGTAAGTATCCAAAAGTTCCTGACTTCCTCCCAGTATCCATGTAGCGGACACAAGGGAATGGTCATAGATCCCGGAGCCTTCCATATACTCGCTGCCCTTAAAATGCACCTGAAGATATTCGCTGGCTGTCGCAAATATTTCCCGCATGTCAAGGATGCTGTAATCATGCTCGTCCCCACCATGTACGGCAGATACTTTTCCATCTGCAATCTTGATCAGCGCATCTCCTTTTGCCACCTTCAGACAGTCATTAACAACTCTTGCATAAGTCTCTGTCTTCAAGTCACGCAGTCCATAGCCATTTACTCTGGCTCTGCTTAAAATTGTCTGGATTGCACAATTTCTTACCGGATAGGTCTGTCCGTTTACCTTTAAGAGCAGATTCGTATTTTTCTCCGTATCCTCCAAAATATCCTCCAGCGAATTTCCTGAAGCCCCCTTCAGCTTGTCCGCACCTTTTTCCAAAGGAATCAGGCGCAGCATTCTGGTAGGTTTCCGTATCCACTGGGAGTTCTTTCCCCGGTTCGCCAGAAATTCCAGCATCTCCTTCGTGTCTGCAAATGTCGTTGCAAATCCATCTGCATAAATCCTTGCTTCATTCATTGTCTTGTTCCACCTTTCTTATCATATTTTTTATCCATAAACAGCCTTTCGCTGATTGTGGCCGTAAACATAACCCTATGTCATGGCATAAAAAAAGGAATGATAAGAGAACATATCACGTCCTCTGGTCATTCCTTGGTTTCTGGCATATTTACCTAAAAAACAAAAGCGCCACTATACCGGATTACAGCATATAGTGACACTTTATACAAACATAAACAACTTATGCCAGGCAGGTTTTTTCTCCTGTCTGTTCATTTTGGGATTCGTACAATCCCAAAACTTCCCCTTTCAGGGTATGCATAAAACAAACTATATCAGTATACTAACACAACATATAGTGTCTGTCAAACAATTATATGCTAAATATTGTTATCTATAATGAATTCAATATTATCTTCCTGATATTCCAGGCAGCTATGTTTCACTTCCCCATAGTCTTCCTGATCCCGGACTGCCGCCCGGTTGCATGGCTCCATATAAGGGCATTGATTGCATTGATTCATCAGCGCATGCTTCGCCCATTCAATTTCACGTTCTGTTCCTATGACCTTCATTCCTGACCCTTCCTTTATTACAATCATACCCCAAATCATAAAATCTATCACTACTATATTTCAAAAATGTATGATATGCGTAAATTACGGATATATTCCGTAATATAAGTCATTTTCGATTATTTACCTCTATTTTAATCCGCATTTTCGCGTAAGTAAATAGTTTAAAATATTGATTGTGAGGTAAATGCTTATGAACGAAAAATTTATTGCTGACCGCATCACCGAATTACGGTTAAGAAAGAATGTATCTGAATATCAGATGAGCCTAGATCTTGGAAAGAATAAGAGCTATATCCAGAATATCAGTTCCGGACGTTCGCTGCCGTCCATGAAACAGTTTCTTGAGATATGTGATTATTTCTCCATTACGCCGCAGCAGTTTTTTGATAAAGAACTCCACAATATACCTCTCTACCAAAAAGCGACTGATCTCCTGAAGCTGCTGGACGATGAAGATATGATTGCGGTTATTTCTATTCTGAACCGACTGAGTTTGAAAAATAAATAGTAATTACAAATCAGCTGCTTGTCCTGGCAGCTTTTTTATTTCAATCTTCATAATTTCCCCACTATTTTGTAAATGAAGGGACAAGGCTCCCGCTGTACTTTGACAACCGCATACCACTTTCAGAGGATTGATATGGGTACTGCAGATAGTGTCGCATTTTGCACGCCTGCAGTCTGACGATTACACAGTAACGCCGATTACGTGACCGGAAAGGGCATAGGAACTGGACTCTGGGAGATTTTTTAAGATTTTTAAAATTTCACAAGAAGCAATCTTCATAATAGTAAATTTACTCTAAACTTGATATAATAATGGACAGGTATTGAAGTTTTCATCCTGTCTATGGAAAGGAGCGTTATGGTTACTGTAACAAAAAGTGATTTGATAAAGTTAGGTTATGGTCCTTCTTTTTCAGCAGATATTATCCGTAAAGCGAAAAAACTGATGATTGCCAAAGGCCATACTTATTATCAATCAAAGAAACTGGACAGGGTACCAAAGGAAGCGGTTGAAGAATTATTGGGAATTACTTTGCCAGATACTGAAGATTAAGTGTACTTCTTGCATTAGAAAAGGAGTATAACCATGGCAAAAGATCCAATTAAGAAAGCAACTAACGGAACCTATTATTTCAGGGCGAACTTAGGAAAGCACCCTGTAACCGGAAAACAAATACAAAAATATCGCAGTGGATTTGCAACGAAAAAAGAGGCGCGCGCAGAATATTCAAAGCTTATTCTGTCTACACCAGATGAGCTTACTGAAAAGAAAGAGGAAGTAACTTTCAAAAAGTTTATCCAAGAGATTTATCTTCCCTGGTATAAAACCCAGGTAAAAGAAAGTACATACAAAAACAGGTATGCTACCATTGAAAAACACTTTGCCTATTTCTATAAGATGAATACTGACAAAATTGAGCCAATTCATGTGCAAAACTGGCAATTAAGACTGGCAAAAAATTACAGCCCAAATTATGTAAGAATTATTCAGGGTATGCTTGCAATCGCATTTGACAGAGCTATTGTCCTGGGACTTGCAAAGAAAAACCCAGCCCGAATGATCGGAAATGTCAAGAGCAGAAAACCCAAAATTGATTTCTGGACATTAGAAGAATTCCAAAAGGTCATTTCTCTTCTGTATAAGGGCGATTACTATGAGCACTATCTGTTCATTTCATTCTGGTTATTATTTATGACTGGTATGAGGATTGGCGAAGCGGCAGCACTGCAATGGTCAGATATTGATTTCGAGACAGGCATTCTCAGCATCAATAAAAATCTGTATTACAAATCTATGACAGAATATAAGTTTGTGGAACCAAAAACGCAAGCAGGTGTCCGAGATATCGTTATAGATGATGATACGATTAAAGAACTAAAAGAATGGAAAGAAGTTCAGCAGAAAGTTCTTGCAAACTGCGATTTTGTAATGAGTTACAGCGGTATTCCCACCAGCAAGCATACATTGCCAAGAGCCCTGGAAAAGCTGGCAGAACTTGCTGGCGTTCACCGCATCAAAATCCATGCCTTACGGCATTCCCATGCTTCCCTGTTAATCAGCATGGGTGAAAACCCATTAATCATCAAAGACCGTTTAGGCCACGAAAAAATCCAAACGACTTTGGGAACCTATGGGCATTTATATCCAAACAGTAACTTTGAAGTAGCAAAGAAGCTGACAGGAAAACTTACTTATACACCTGCAACAGAAAGCGTGGCTGATTACACAAGCAATCAGTTCACAGCTGAGTATCATAAGCAGGTGAATTAAAAAATGCAATAAAAATGCAATTTTCAAAGGCCGAAGCCCGGAAGCCCCGTAAAATAAGGCTTTCTGGCCTACCGCCTACTATTCAAACTCAATCGTCGCCGGCGGCTTCGGACTCATATCGTAGCATACTCTGTTAACATTATCCACTTCCGTCAGAATCCTCTGGGTAATCTTATCTAGAATCTCCCAATCCAAGCGTTCAATACTTGCAGTCATAGCATCAATCGTATTGATTGCGCGGATAATTACCATATACTCAAAGCATCTTGCATGGTTTTTCATACCGACAGATTTAAAATCCGGTACAACAGTAAAGTACTGCCATACCTTCTTATCCAATCCGGCCTTTGCAAATTCTTCTCTCAAAATTGCATCCGATTCACGGACAGCTTCCAGTCTGTCTCTCGTAATTGCGCCCAGACATCTTACTCCAAGTCCCGGTCCCGGGAAAGGCTGACGGTAAACCATCTCTGCAGGCAATCCAAGCTCTACGCCGCAGGCACGGACTTCGTCTTTAAACAACTGCGCCAGTGGCTCTACCAGTTCAAACTGTAAATCTTCCGGCAGACCGCCCACATTGTGATGAGATTTGACCATCTTGGCTGTCTTTGTTCCACTTTCAATGATATCCGGGTAAATGGTTCCCTGTCCAAGGAAATCTATTCCGTCCAATTTTCTTGCTTCTTCCTCGAAAACGCGGATGAACTCACCGCCGATAATCTTACGTTTCTCTTCCGGCTCTGCCACACCTTCCAGCTTACCAAGAAAACGCTCTGTTGCGTCTACATAAATCAAATTTGCATGAAGCTGATTTTGGAACACTTCTATTACATTTTCAGACTCATTTTTACGCATCAGACCGTGGTTTACATGTACACAAACAAGCTGCTGGCCAATTGCTTTCAGCAAAAGCGCTGCTACTACAGAAGAATCCACTCCGCCTGACAAGGCTAATAATACCTTTCTGCCGCCAACCTGATGGCGAATGAGCTCTACCTGGTCTGCAACAAAGTTCTTCATGTTCCAGTTTGGCTCTGCTTTGCACTGTTCAAAGATAAACTCGCTCAGAACTTCCCTGTCCGGAAGTTCATTCAGCTTCACCGCACATTTTGCAGTCGGATGGTCAATAGCGATTATCGGATATCCGCAGTCATAAATCTCATCGAACACCTCTACTGCTGTACCGTCTACGATACGGTTCTCACCGCCATTCAAAATAATACCCTTTACATTATCCAATTTGCTCAGCTCATCCGCCGTAATGTCATGCGGATGGATTTCACTGTACACGCCAAGATTCCTGATATTCCTTGCCAGTACGGTATTTTCTGTACTTCCCATATCAAGAATTACAATCATATCCTGCTTCATAGTCATTCGCTCCTTTATGATTTTTATATCCCTATTGTACACGCTCTTTCCTCATTTATCAATTTATTATTTATCACACCATTTCTTATTACAAATATTTCACTTTAAACAATAAAAATATGCTATACTGTAACTACGAATATAACAAAGGAGTACATTTATGAATCTGAATTTTACCCAGCTTGCCGCAATCCAAAAGGCAAAAGAAGCAGTTGACCGTTTCCGCAGAAATCACCCAAAGTTTCCGCCATTCATAGATGCTGTCAGCAAAAATGCATTAAAAAACGGCACTTTAATCGAAATCACCATTACTACGCCGGACGGGACACGTTACGAATCCAACCTGAAATTAAACAATGAAGACATGGAATTGATGGAGATGCTCACTTCATTGACAAAGAATATGTAGAGGGTCTGATCATGAGTAATCGCTGCTATAGTTTCGAAGAAACTGAATTAAAGACTTTAGATGTCCGGCTTCTTTATATCACACAGGCGCACTATGACCTTGACTGGCACAGTACGGAACATATCCATCATTTTACAGAATTATTCTATGTACTTCACGGCAACGGGCATTTTCTTGTGGAAAATGAGACGTTCCCTGTTGCTGAAAATGACTTGGTCATCGTAAATCCCGGCGTATCTCATACTGAAATAGGCCGCAAGGAAGATCCATTGGAATATATTGTTCTCGGTATTAACGGCCTGGTATTTAAAGATGCGGTCATGGACGCTGCCTACAATTACAGAATGCACAATTTCCGCAACTACAAAGATGATTTTTTATTTTATCTGAAAATGCTTGTGAAAGAGGCCGAAGGGAAAGAAGAAGGATTTGAGACAATCTGCCAGAACCTATTAGAATCTCTCGTCCTGAATCTGATACGGCGCACTCACAATAAAATCGCAGTTGCGCCTTCCAAAAAGGTCACGAAGGAATGTCGTTTTGTGGAACAATATATTGATGAGCATTTTACGGAAAATATTACGCTCCAGAAACTGAGTGAACTGACTTCCCTCAATAAATATTATCTGGTACATTCCTTTAAGGAATATAACGGGACTTCACCAATCAATTACCTGATTAACAAGCGGATCAGCACAGCCAAGCACTTGCTCGAGACGACGAATCACTCTGTAGCCAAGATAGCTTCTGCCGTTGGATTCTCATCTCAGTCTTATTTTTCACAGGTATTCAAAAGGGAAACAGATATGACGCCAAACGCATGGCGGAAAGCAATGGAAAAGAGCTGATGTTAAACCAGCCCTTTTTCTTCTTTCAATCTAGCATCCCTTTCAGGACTGCTTTCGGCAATGCCCCGACTTCCTTTTTCACAAGCTCGCCATTTTTAAACACTGCAAATGTCGGAATTGACATCACCCCATATTTCTGTGCAATTGTCATCTGTTCGTCAATATTGATTTTACACACCTTTGCATTACTTACCTCGCCCGCAATTTCCTCCACAACCGGTCCCATCATCTGGCACGGTCCGCACCAATCTGCGTAGAAATCTACCAGCACCGTCTGCCCTGCCTTCAATACTTCCTGTTCAAAATTCTCTGTTGTCAATTTTACTACTGCCATTTTACATCCTCCTTGATTCAAATCATATACTCATTTCACACTGTTTGGTGCGCGATATATATGTAACAGTTCAGACAAGCTGGCCTGTTATGTATATATTACTTCTTGTTACTGTGGATAGTAGCTATTTCTTTCTTTTTTCAAAGAAAGAATCAATCTCCTTTTTAATCTCCTCAGGCTTTAGAGTCTTTAACAGATAGCCCGCCGGGTTCAAGGGCATTACCTCTATCATACTTCCCGGATCTCTTCTGCCAGTCAGGAAAATAACCGGCAGGTCTGCAAAGGCATCATCTGAACGAAGCATTTCCAGTGTCTGTTTTCCATCGCACACAGGCATTTCGTAGTCCAGCAGAACCAAGTCCGGACGGTTCAGGGTAATGGCGCGGATTGCAGCCACACCGGATTCCGCCACAGCCACCTCATAGTCTTCACCTAAAAGATTCTTAATCCCTTCACGGATTGTCAGGGAATCATCAACTATTAGTACTTTCCGCTTTCCTTCTTCCTGCTCCGTCTGTTCTTCCCTCTTCATAAGATATTTTTCGACCTCTGTCATGGCATTATCCGCCCCAATGGGCGTTGCAATGCCATTTTGAAGCAAGTGGGGAGCAAGTGCACAATAGGCAAAATATCCCGCCCCTGTATTCAACAGCAGGCTGACCTGCAGCTTTTCTTTCTCAAATGCTTTCTGGAACTGTTTATACGACAAAAAATTTTCTTCCTTCAATTCATAAACTTCATCCGTCGTGAAATGCTCCATGACACGCTCTACAAACTGTCTGGCCGTATATCTTGCAGCATGCGCCATCATAGTATCCAGTTTATTTGTCTGAATCCCCATAATCTTTCCTACAGTATTTACCAGAAGCTTTTCTTCAAAAATCAGAAAGACCTCTTGTTGTTTATCGTTCTCCTTCGTACCATAAAGAAGCCGGTAATATACTCCTTTTCCAAATTTCTCTCCGTCGTAGGCATCGCTGACTAAATGCGATTCCAGACGGAACATATCAAATATAAGCTGGACGATTACCTTCTTCATAGCTTCAATCTCTTCACTGGGAAGAAGATTTTCCCATTTTCTGAGAGGCTTCCCTGTAATCGCAAGATCTTCTGTCAATGTATGTCCAATCAGCCACCCGGCGCAGACCCCCAGAAAATGATCTACTGCCTCCGGGGAATAATCGGTCTGCTCCAGTTCCTGTTCCAAGACTGGAAGCGTATTTTCCCGGAATCCCTTATGTAAAAGCTTGTGCTGTTTATAGCCTTCGTAATTAATAGAAGCCATGTATGCTTCTTCATCTGCAAAATGCTTTATCGCATGACCTTTAAAAAACTTGATCCCTTCCTGACAGGCCCATTGGCTGTTTTTTTCTTCTCCTTTGAACTCAAAAATTTTGTTAATGATTTTGAATAACCTCTGATGTTCTTTATCGATGCTTTCTATTCCGATATTGAACTCTTCCTGCCATACAAATTGGTTGTCCATTTACAAAATCCTCCTTTTGTTACTTCTTAGATTTATTTTTTAACCTTATGCCCAACCCCCTGGCTTCTCCCAGGGAAAACCGCATCTTTTGGGTCTATTTCATGGATCCTATTAACCTATAATTGTAGTATACCATATTTTCCAATTCTTTCTATGACAAAATCACCAAACCCCCATCACGCGATAACTGATATGCTCCTTATATTTTTGCCAGTTTGCCGGGATTTAATACTTCTATTTTCCCGCGGGACAGTTTCACAAGCCTATCTCGCTGAAACTGCTTTAACAGCCGGGACACCACTTCTCTTGCAGTCCCGAGATCCCTGGCCAGCGCATCATGCGTAATAATCACTACATCTTCTCCCGCGAGAGCACGGTGTTCCAAAATTGCGCCGGCAAGTCTGGAAGCGACATTTGAAAAAACATATTGGTTAAAAAGCCACATGATATCTGAAAATTTTTCCGATATCATTTCCATTGTATAATCCTTTACCGCAGCATTTGCATCATACACTTTCTTATAGACATATTTCGGAATGGTGTAGATGATAGCGTTTGTCTCTAGCTCCATATCCAGTTCAATGTCCATCCCTCTCAGCATACAGGCAGCGCTTAAAATACTTACATCGCCCTCTACCAGCCGGAACAATGTAATTTCTCCCCCGTTTGGAGAAGTGATGAACACACGCGCCTGTCCGCGCTGTATAATCTGAACCCCTGCGCATTCCTCTCCCCCATAATGAAGTACGACTCCTTTCCGGCACACCTTTTCCATCGCTGACTGCCGCAGTTCTTTCTTTTCTTCTCTCGTCAGCTTACCCCAAAACGGAAAGACCCGCTTCAAATCTAATTTATCATCCATCCTTCAATGCCCCCTGTTTCAATTAAGTCCTCTATATTATATCAATCCCCAAATAAAAAAACAAGAGAGCCTGACTTTTGAGTGTGAAAAAACATACAAAATTGTTGCTGTTTACGGCCTCCCAGGCCGTGAATAGTAACTCGCCCTGCCCGCCTTATGGTAGGTTTTTATGATATTCCCGTCGCCATTTGGAGGATCTTCCTATTTATACAAAACGAAACAGCCAAAACACATGCTAAAATGTCTTGGCTGCTTTTTATGGAAATCTTATTAAGTGCTCAAAGGGCAATTTTATACTGACTTTTATACCTCATCAATCGCCTTCCCTATATCATGTCTCATATATTTGTTCTCAAACTGTACCCATTCTGTTGCCGCATAGGCATTTGCCCTTGCTTCTTTCAAATTCCGCCCCTTTGCTGTCACACCGAGCACACGTCCGCCGCTGGTCACAATCTGCCCACCGTCATTCTTGGTTCCTGCATGAAAACAGTAATAACCGTCATGTTTCTTAAATTCTTCTAATCCTCTGATTAGGTATCCTTTCTCGTAGGATACGGGATATCCCTCTGATGCCAGTACCACGCATACTGCCGCATTATCCTCAAACTGCAGGTCAATCTGATCCAATGTTCCATCGATACATGCCTCTGCCACTTCAATCAGATCATTCTTCATACGCGGCAGCACCACCTGCGCCTCCGGATCCCCGAAACGCGCATTATACTCCAGCACCTTCGGTCCATCTTCCGTCAGCATCAGTCCGAAGAATATGATTCCCTTGAATTCTCTGCCTTCCGCCGCCATCGCATCTACCGTTGCCTGATAAATATATTGGTTGCAGAAATCTTCTACTTCCTTTGTATAGAACGGACTTGGGGAAAATGTTCCCATTCCGCCGGTGTTCAGTCCAGTGTCTCCGTCCCCTGCACGTTTGTGGTCCTGTGCGCTCGTCATAGTCTTAATGGTCTTACCATCCACAAATGACAGCACTGACACCTCACGTCCGGTCATAAATTCCTCAATCACCATCTCATTTCCGGCTTCTCCGAATTTCTTATCCAGCATGATTTCTTTCACGCCTGATTTTGCATCTTCCAAATTCTGGCAGATCAGGACTCCCTTCCCGAGTGCAAGTCCGTCCGCTTTCAAAACGATTGGGAACTTTGCCGTTTCCAGATACGTAATAGCTGCATCCGGATCTGTAAAATTCTCATATGCTGCCGTTGGAATATGATACTTCTTCATTAAATCTTTAGAAAATGCTTTGCTCCCTTCCAGAATTGCCGCATTCTTTTTCGGTCCAAAAGTGCGGATTCCGGCAGCCTCCAGCTCATCTACGAGACCGCCCACCAGAGGATCGTCCATTCCCACGATTACCAGGTCGATTTCTTTTTCCTTTGCGAATGCAACCAGCTTCTCAAATTCCATCGCCTGGATTGCCACACATTCTGCATATTCTGCAATTCCGGCATTCCCCGGTGCACAGTACATTTTATCTACTTTCGGGCTTTTCGCAGCGCTTGCTGCAATCGCATGTTCTCTTCCGCCGCTTCCTACTATCAATACTTTCATGGACTCCTCCTGTTCATCTATGCATTACTGTCTTCCCATCTACCACGCTTACCCCGCCGTTTGCAATCATATCTATCGCCTGCGGCAGTATCTTCCACTCTGCCTGCTCCATCACTCTGCGCTGAAGCATTTCGGGTGTATCTCCTTGCTGTACTTCTACTGCTTTCTGAAGGATAATAGGTCCTGTATCGGTTCCTTCATCTACAAAATGGACCGTTGCTCCGACCACCTTCACCCCGCGCCTAAGCGCGGCTTCATGTACTTTCAGCCCATAATACCCGGTTCCGCAAAAAGCCGGGATCAGGGAGGGATGGATATTAATCATCCGGTTCCGGTACTTTGCAATCATTGCCGGAGGTATCACAACAAGGAATCCGGCCAGTACAATCAGATCCGGTTTATATCCGTTCGTTTCCTCCAGAAGCTTTTCATTAAAAATGTCACGGGATCCAAAATCCCTGGGTGAAATGCATTTCGCCGGAATATTATGCTTTGCCGCACGTTCCAGTGCATATGCATTTTTGTTATTGCTGATGACTCCTACGATTTCAGCATTACGGATTATTCCGTCCTCCACTGCATCGATAATTGCCTGCAGATTGGTGCCCCCGCCGGATACCATCACTACTACTCTTAACATAAAGCAACTCCTTTTTCCCCTGCCTCAATACGGCCTACTACATACGGGGTATCTCCTGCCGTCCGGACTGCTTCCATTGTCTTGTCCACATCTGCCGGATCGACAGCCATAACCATCCCAAGTCCCATATTGAATGTATTGTACATCATCTGCTCTTCGATATTTCCTGTCTTTGCAAGCAGTCCAAAAATCGGCAGTACCGGATAGCTATCCTTCTCAACAACTGCGCAGACACCGTCGCAGAGCATTCTCGGAATGTTCTCATAGAAACCGCCGCCTGTAATGTGGCTGCAAGCCTTCACTGTCACACCTGCATTCTTGATTTCCTTCAATGCCCTTACATAGATTCTGGTAGGGGCAAGAAGCGCCTCTCCCAATGTCGTTCCCAGTTCTTCATAATATGTATCCAGTGATTCCTTTGTCATCTCAAATACTTTTCTGACAAGAGAAAATCCATTGCTGTGTACGCCTGTGGATGCCATTCCAATCAGAACATCTCCTGCCTTTAAATTTTCCCCTGTAATCATGTCCTTTTTATCACAGACGCCTACCGCAAATCCGGCAAGGTCATACTCTTCCTCCGGCATCAATCCCGGATGCTCTGCTGTCTCTCCGCCAATCAATGCTGCTTCAGACTGAAGACATCCTTCTGCGACTCCACTTACGATGGAGGCTATTTTCTCCGGATAGTTCTTGCCGCAGGCAATGTAATCAAGGAAAAACAAAGGCTCCCCGCCTGCACAGGCAATATCATTGACACACATGGCAACCGCGTCGATTCCAATCGTGTCATGTTTATCCATAATCATTGCCAGCTTTACCTTTGTACCACATCCGTCTGTACCTGACAATAATACAGGTTCATCCATCTCTTTGATTTTTGCCAATGAAAATGCGCCGGAAAATCCGCCCAGCCCGCCAAGCACCTCTTCACGCATTGTCTTCTTTACATGCTCCTTCATCAATTCTACCGACTGATATCCTGCCTCAATATCCACACCTGAAGTCTTATAATCCAACCCCATCTCTTCTTCTCCTTTCATTATCCGGAAACTATCCAATAGGTTCATAATATGCCTGACATGCACAACAACGAAAAGGGCTCCTCCATGAGCCCTTCTGTTTCTCAATATGCTTCGTAACCAACCTCGTCAAGACGGGCAGCCTTTGCCTGCACGGTCTCCTTCATTTCCACGCTGTAATCTTTAAGCTTCGCCAAGAGATCTGCATCAGAAACTGCCAGGATCTTAACCGCAACAAGCGCCGCATTCATGCCGCCGTCAATCGCAACAGTTGCAACCGGAACTCCCGGCGGCATCTGCATAATAGAAAATACCGCATCCATACCATCTAGCTTGCTTCCGGAAAGCGGGACACCGATCACCGGCATTAGGAATAAAGCCGCACACATGCCCGGCAGATGTGCCGCCATGCCTGCTCCTGCTATAATCACCTTCACTCCCCTGTCTTCTGCTCCCTTCGCCCATTCAAAGAACACATCCGGCTCCCGGTGTGCAGAAATAATCGTCATTTCATAATCAATTCCAAACTTTTCAAGTGTCTTTGCGGCTTTGCTCATCACCTTTAAGTCTGAGTCACTGCCCATTACGATTCCTACTCTTGGCATCTAAGTATCCACCTTTCTGTTACAGATTTCTGATTATATAACAGTCCGCTCCCTCACGGTTTGCGCAGTAAATGTCCATACCTGTCTGAACTGTTGCCTAATCACTGCTTTTGTCCATCCAGAGGGGCGTTTAGCACCTCCGTTCCGGAAAGTACAAATCTTCCGTCTTTCAATAGTATAATCTGTTTTCCCTCTTTTGTTAATACACTTATTTCTTCTAACTCTTCATAAGGAATAGTTATATCTGTATGACACTGAAAGTATGCCTTTGACACATCTTCTTTCCGTAAAAGAGACACTTCGTTATCCCTTGCAATAATTTCCTTTCCGTTTGGGTTATAGACCTTGATATCCTCCGCCCAGCTATAGCAGGTATCCCCCACTGCAAAGTGAGGACCTGTCTTCTCCGCAATCAGGATCGGCATTTTATCTTCAATCTGATATTTTCTTGCCGCAACGTATGCCGTCGTATTCGTTCCGATGGCAAATTCTCCCAGAGGCAGGGTTCTATGATTATGAAGTACATTGTCGTAAATGTATTTCCGTCCGTCAGCCTCCTGTTCAAAATTACCACAGCGGTAATCCGTAATCATGCCGTCCTTGAACGTGATTTCCAAATCTTTGTACTGTAATTCATTTAAATATACCTGACTTACATGAAGCGTACCGTTTGTTCCTTCCAGAACCGGAGAAGTAAAGACTTCACCTACCGGAATATTCACATCCGCCACACAGTTTTCAAAAATGGTTTCCTTTTCTGGATTTTTCAAAGTCCACAGCTTCACTTTCAAATCGGTGCGGTTCTCCCCTTTTCCAAGGATGTGGACATATTCCCCCTGATCCAGAGCATCAATCAGCGTCTGCTGTACTTTTTCATAGAGCTTGGCGTCTAATGTATTGATGCGGATTACTTCATCAAAAATCTCCCCGTACTTCTCCCCGATTTCCGGCACAGGGTACGCAATAATCGTAAACGAACGTTCCTCACCCTTGATATACTGATTCGTAATCTGCCCTGACTTGCTGTCATACATCAAAACCAGCTCCTGCTGTGCCTTGCTGTAAGAAAATGCCTCTTCATGCACTTCTGGAGAAAATGGTTTCTCTCCGAATGTCTCAATCACTGCGGGACCCGCAAACTGCGCTGCCTGATCTTTATTCTTTTCATATACATTTCTCAGTACGTCCAGCTTCCGCTCTACATAACGCTTATCTAAAAACAGCGCCTGGTCAGAACGGTGGTCATACTCATACTGCTTATTCGGTATCGCCCCATAGTAGCCGATTCGGATCTGCTCTTTCCTTGTAATCACACTGGAGGCCGCCCGGTAAATGACCGGCCTTAGTCCCATTTTTTCAAAATTGTCAATGGCGCGGCGTACAACACGTTCAAATCCCAGACAATAACGGATACAGACTACGGATTTCTTTGACAGATCCTTGCCTGTATTAATAAATCCGATACGGTATCCTTCTGTATAGACGTCTGCCATCTTCTGAACCGTCTCTTCCGGAAGGGCTGCCAGATGTCTTGCCGTTCCCAATTCATTTTCAGTAATATATTCTCCGAACCCATAGAGATACCGCTCGTCCTCAAGGTCTGCATGAAGTATCCTATCTGCCGCAAAAGAGCGCTCCGGATAAAGCTGCTCTTCTATCCGGTCTGCAAGGAACACATCGCAATAGTCGCTGGCATACCAGTACAGTATCTCTTTAACCGTCTTATACTCCGGAACTTGTCCTTCAAAACAATTATACACTTCAATCAGCAGTTCATTTAAAATCGTCAGATAATCCATCCGGTTCTCAAACGCATAGGCAATACCACTTCTGAGCTCTGCATACAGCATGCTCAAAATCCGTCCCATCTCCTGCCCGAATACACTGCACGCATACACTGGCGAGGCAAAACTCTTCTCATAATTCTGCGGCAGTATCCTATCGTAAAGACGGCTGTTGTACTCCTGCATTTCCTCAAGGCTTAATTCCGCCCAGCTTCCGCTTGCTGCTTTACTGCGGATGACTTCCAATTCCAGCAAAAATACTGCACATTCCTGAAAATAAGGCTGGTATTCCTCCGGCACCGTATTTTCTATTACAATCTGCTCCATCCGTCCGACAGACAAACCGTGCCGCTGAGCACAAGCTCTGTTGCGTCCGTCCTGCCATGTTTTATCGTATATTTTATTTTGGTGTCTGCACTCTGTCATTTTAAAACTCCTCTGAAAAATATTATGATAAGTCCAAGCAAAATCACGCTGTTCAGCGCTGCTCCAATCCGGCAGGTCATATAATTGCGGTTTCTGTCCCGAAATCCCTTCATCGCCTTACGAAAACCGTTTCCCGCTATTACAATAGATATAATTCCAAGCCCGCCTACAATACTTAGGGTTCTCCCTCTCATTACATAGGCAGTCAAGATAGAACCTGCAATTAGAGCCAGCGACACAAGCGCCATCCAGCAAGAAACCTTCCCCATACCGGAGTGCTTTACTTTTTTCTTTCCATATTTTCCGGTGGTCTGCTTTTTCAATGCTTTCTCCCGCCCTTTCCGTCACCGTTTTTTCTTCTGAGCATTTTGTTTTCTCCTAGTAATTATCCCAAAAACTGCAAATACAATGTATCCGATTACACCGCCCAATGTATTGAGCAGGATATCATCCACGTCGAAACTTCCCACTCTTGTCACAAGCTGGAAAATCTCAACCCCCAGGCTCAACCAGAAGCTATACAGGAAGGTCTTCCAAAAACCCCTGTATTTGCTCGCCATTGCAACAAAGAAACCATACGGCACAAAAATCAGGATATTTCCAAAAAGATTTGTAAATACTGCGAACATTCCAAGTTCTTCCCTGTAATTTATAAATCGTTTTATTTCTTTAAACAACTCCAGATTGTAACGGTACTCTGTCGTCGTACCGATCCGGCCGTACCACTCTGAAAAACATAAAAAGTAAATCAGGAAAATGATGTATAACACAAACAACACTTTCCCGAGCGCACGGAATCTCTTTTCCTGTTTTCTACTCAAATCAATACTCCTTTAAATCCTATACCGGTATCTTGTCCGCAGTTCCATCTGCAGACTAGCAGAACATATATTAGATGGGAGATTAACATCCCCCATCTAATATATGATTTCTCTTCTGTTTTTCAGAAGACGCACACCATTAACAATCGTCAGTGCTCCTGCCGCTACTCCTACGACCACCGTCACAATACCAACCACCAGATTCGCAGTACCTGAAGATGTCATTGTCTTATATGCCTTTTCCATTCGAATATCTCCTTACTCATTTCTACAGCCTCACGGCATATGTTCAAGTCTCGCTGATTCATTTTACTCCATATTGTTCATAATATGCATCGATTGCAGCTTTTAATGTATCGTCGATGATAATTTCACCGTTGTATTCCTGATTATACAGACACTCCACAACCTCTTCCATCGTTACGATTGCAGCGGTGTCAAATCCGTACAGATCCTTCACTTCATCCAGAGCACACTTTTCCCCGCCCTTACCGACTTCCATGCGGTTAAGGGACACCATCAGCCCTACAATCGTGACGTCAGCCGCACCTTTTACCTTCGGAACAGTCTCTTCCATAGACTTCCCGGAAGTCGTCACATCCTCAATCATGATCACACGGTCGCCATCCTCAAGCTTACTTCCCAAGAAACTTCCCTTATCGGCGCCGTGGTCTTTTTCTTCTTTACGGTCGGAACAGTAACGGATTTCTTTTTTGTACAGCTCACTGTATGCCATCGCTGTTACAACTGCAAGCGGAATCCCCTTATAAGCAGGACCGAACAGCACGTCAAAATCGTCGCCGTAAGTATCATGGATTGCCTTCGCATAATACTCGCCCAGCTTCTTTAATTGAGCTCCTGTTACATAACCGCCGGCATTCATAAAGAAAGGAGACTTTCTCCCGCTTTTCAATGTAAATTCACCAAACTTCAGTACCTTGCTGTCTACCATAAACTGTATAAATTCTTTTTTATAGCTTTCCATGTCCATCCTCCGTCAATTAGGTATTTGCGGCTGCGCCGCCGTGGCACAAGCCTGAATTGTTATCCTGATTTTACCATATATGGACAGGCTTTTCAAATTCTTCATTGACTTTTTTAATTTAAATGTAACCGTCTGGTTATTATTCACGGCCTGGGAGGCCGTGAATAATAACAACCCCAAAATACTCTTTTCTTCATAAGAACTTTATGGTATACTAGCCGCAAAGTGTATTCTTTACCCGTCCGGCGTAGTACATGAGCCCCGACTGGCGGATTGGGTGATTTGCAGCGTACACAAAAAATCGGTAGAAAAGGAGCGACTTAAACGTGAAGGGAAAGCAAGCAAACCTCCGCACCAGCCGGGAGATAAAACGGAGTCTGAATAAGAGGATATTGAAAAATACAACCCTGAATATCCTAATATTAGTCGTTATATGCTGTATCATCATGGCTATTTCCATGCAGTCACTTGCCAACAACATTTTATTAGACAGCCTTCAGCCCATGGCCCGGCAGTCGGCCAAAACCGTAGAGGCCAATATACACATGCTGGCAGACCGCATGATGGCGATTGCAGGGAATCCCGGAATGAAAACCGTAACCACCTCCGGTGCGGATGGAACAGATACACCCGGCCCAAACACCGCGGCAACCCGGAAAAACCGAGAAGCAGTACTGACAGAGGCGGCGGAGATTTATGAACTGTACACCATCGCATTGTACGATTTGAACGGACAGTTGGTACAAGGGATTGATGGTGCGCCACAGCAACTGGACGACGGCTTTTTGAGCCTTTTGCAGGAAACGGATAACTTAACCACCGATTCCTCCACCATCTATCAGGGAAAGTTAGGCATCACTATGGGAATGCCCGTAAAGGAGAACGGCGAAACAATCCTGTATGTGACGGGCGTCTATAAATACGATACTGTCAATGACGTAATCAGCAGTATTAACCTAGGGAAAACCGGCATGGCCTACATGGTCAATCAGGAGGGCATCGTCACCGGTCATCCGGACCAATCCCTGGCTCTTAGCCAAAGCACTCTGGTACAGCTCAGCGGCGGGAATGTAGATGCAGTACAGCGGGTCACCACCGGAGAGACAGGGGCGACGGAATTTTCCGTCAACGGTGAAACAATGCTGGCTGCATTCTCCCCGATCCGAGGCACACAATGGTCACTGATCATCCAAATCCCCAAGTCGGATTACAGCCATTTTATCAACGGAGCAATGCTCGTGTCTATTCTGGCCACTTTAGTAGGCTTATTGATTTCTGTGCTGTTGATCCTGCGCTTTGCGCGTTCCATTTCTCATCCGGTCAAGTGCGTGACAGACCGGATGGTGGCACTCTCCGACGGTGACCTTCACACAGATGTGTTCCCTGTCAGCACCGGAGATGAGTTAGAGATTATGACCCAGACGCTGGATGCCACGGTAGAGAGCATGAACCGGTACATATCCGACATTCAACAGGTACTGACTCAGGTTGCAGACGGCGATTTGCGCGCCGAGCCTCAAGTAGAATACAAGGGAGATTTTGCTCTAATCCGCAGAAGCCTCCTCTCTATCACCCGGTCAATGAACGAAATGCTGTCCGGCTTCCGCTCTGCCGCCGCCCGGCTCACGGAAATGGCGGCTCAGATGAACGGACAGTCTGCCCAGCTGCATCAGGCATCACTGGAACAGAACCGGTCTGCCGAAGAGCTGGTACACGAGGTAGCCAACGTAAAGGAGCGACTGTCAGACGTCACACAAAGCAGCGGTCAGACCCGCGCCCAGACAGAGGAGATTACACAGCGGATCCAAAGCGCCAACGAACAGATGTCCGCCCTTTCCTCTGCTATGGACAACATCAGTACTGATGCCCAGAAGATTACAAAAATTGCGAAAGACATTGAGGATATCGCCTTCCAGACCAATCTTCTGTCCCTCAATGCCTCTGTAGAGGCCGCACGGGCCGGTGCTGCCGGCAAAGGCTTCGCAGTGGTTGCAGATGAAGTCAAGCAACTGGCCACCAAGAGCTCTGCCGCCGCCAAAAGCGCAGCGGAAATGGTACGCGGCACACAGACGATTATCCAGACAGGTGTTGCACTGACTGCCGATACCGCTGATTCTCTGCATGCCATTGCCGATGTCTCTACGCAGATCAGAGCCATTTCTGATCAGCTTACAACAGCAGTCCAAGGGCAAGAGGCAGCACTGGCAGTTATGGAAGAACGGATTGGTTCCATTTCCACCATTGCGGACCGCAACCTGCAAAGCGCCGGAGAGACAGAGCAGTCCAGTGGTTCGCTGGCAAGAGAGGCTGAGACTCTCCAGACCCAGGTGCAAAAATTCATTTTGAAGGAGGCGCACGATAAATGAAACGGATTCTCACCATATTTCTGAGTTTGTTGCTGATGATGTCCCTACTGACTGCCTGCGGCAGCCAGTCAGATCTTCAGGATGGTTATTATACAGCCCAAGCCGCTGAATACAGCCACGGCTGGAAGGAATACATCACCATCCTGGTGAAGGGCGGAGACATCATTTCCGTGGAGTATAATGCTGAGAACCCCAGCGGTTTCATCAAAAGCTGGGATAACGCCTATATGCAGACGATGCTGCATGTGCAGGATACCTACCCCAACGAATACACCCGTTACTATGCCGGCCAGCTTCTGGAAGGGCAGGGAGAAGGAGAAATCGATGCGCTTTCCGGAGCTTCTTCCTCTCATGCGTCATTTCAAGTGTTGGCACAGGCTGTATTGGAACAAGCCCGGAAGGGCGATTCAAGCATTGTGACCGTGGATACGGGGCATTGACTTCACTCTTCTTGTAGTGGAAAAAGTTTTTTATAATATAGAGGGCGGACCATGATGCTTTTGTACAACACCAAGGTCCGCCCTCTGTTTATTATTAAAATCAGACATATTACATTTTCTATTTCACAATCCCGACCATCTCGGCAACTTTTTCAAATCCATGCCGCTTCATATAAGCCTCGATTCCACCCACAATCCTCATCGTCACTGCCGGATCGTGGAAGTTCGCTGTTCCGACAGACACTGCGCTGGCTCCTACTAAGAGCATCTCAATTGCATCTTCCGCACTTGCAATACCGCCCATTCCGATAACCGGGACTTTCACCGCATTGGCTGCCTCATAGACCATACGGACTGCAATCGGATGGATTGCCGGACCGGAAACACCCCCGGTTTTATTTGCCAGAACAAAAGCTTTTCTATTAATATCTACTTTCATTCCGGTCAGCGTATTGATTAGAGACACCGCATCTGCGCCGCCTGCTTCTACGGCCTTTGCCATCTCGGCAATGCTGGTGACATTGGGACTTAACTTCATGATCACCGGCTGTTTTGCATACTTCTTTACTGCCTTTGTAATCTCCTCTGCCGCTTTCGGATTCTGTCCAAAGGCAATTCCGCCTTCCTTGACATTCGGGCAGGAAATATTGATTTCCAGCATATCCACATCTTCATCCGCCAGACGTTCTACAACCTCGCAGTAATCTTCCGTGGATTTCCCACAGACATTGACAATAATTTTTGTATCATACTGCCGCAGAAACGGGATGTCCCGCTTACAGAACAAATCGATTCCCGGATTCTGCAGCCCCACGGCATTCATCATGCCGCCGTAAGTCTCTGCCACACGGGGGGTTGGATTCCCTGCCCAGGGAATATTCGCCACACCTTTTGTAGTCACTGCCCCCAGACGGTTCAAGTCCACATAATCCGCAAATTCCGCACCAGAGCCAAAAGTTCCCGAAGCTACTGTCACCGGATTATTCCACTCTACTCCTGCAATATTCACCTTCATGTTCATTACAGCTCCACCTCCGTTGACAAGAATACCGGACCGTCTTTACAGACTCGCTTATTGTTCACATTGCTGTGGTGGTCTTTCTCTTTGGACTGGCAGACGCAGGCGAGGCATGCTCCGATTCCGCAAGCCATGCGTTCTTCCATGGAAATGTAGCATACGATATTTTTCTCCTCAGCATACCGCTTAATCGCATACAGCATCGGTGTCGGTCCGCAGGCATAAATAATATCTGCATCCAACGCATGTTCCCGGATTGCATCCATCACATTTCCCTTCGTACCCACGCTGCCATCCTCTGTAGAAATATACACCTCTCCGTTTGCTTCAAATTCTTCCCTCAGAAATGTCTCCGCGTCCCGGTAGCCTACAACAATCTGTTTCTGCTCGCAGTCCAGCTGCTTTGCCAGTTCCAGAATCGGAGGTACGCCGATTCCGCCTCCCATCAAGACTGCTTTCTTGCCCTTGCCTTCTTCCAGCGGGAAGCCGTTGCCTAGCGGACCCAGAATGTCAATTGTATCTCCTGCTTTCAACTGCGAAAACTGTTCTGTTCCCGTTCCCTCTCCGGTCACGCGGTAAACAACACGGAGTTGTTTTTTCTCCTTGTCAATCTCACAGAGACTGATTGGTCTTGGAAGCAGCTTGCTTCCGTCGTTCGGGTACATGGAAATGAACTGTCCCGGCACCGCCATACCCACAATCTCCTCTGTCTGAAGCCACATACTGTAAATCCCGGCTGCAAGCCGCTCTTGAAATACTACCGTGGCAGTTTCTTTTCTTTTACAAGACATAAAAATTCTCCTTAACATTCTTTATCTCTTTTATCTGCTCTCCAACGCTCCTTTGATATCGGCAGCCATAGCCTCAACCGCCGCTCTGGAAGCGTCGCCAAAGTTCTCAGCGCCGAACTTTACGTATGCCTCCTGTCTATAAGCCGCAATGATTCCACGGGAAGAATTTACGACGGCGCCAAGTCCGTCTTCATTGAAGAAATGTACCAGATCTTTTCCCTGTCCGCCCTGCGCCCCGTATCCCGGCACCAAAATATAAGATTTCGGCATAATCTTACGCAATACTTTTCCCATCTCCGGATAAGTTGCGCCCACAACGGCACCGATGTAGCTGTAAGAATCACCCATGCACTCTGTGCCCCACTCGGCAACCTTTTCTCCAACCAGTTCATACAGCGGACATCCGTCAATCAGACGGTCCTGGAACTCTCCGCTGGAAGGATTGGATGTCTTCACAAGGATAAACAAGCCCTTTTTCTCTTCTTGGCAGACCTTGATAAATGGCTTCACTCCATCAGAACCAAGATATGGGTTGACTGTTGCGAAGTCCTCGTCAAACGGAACGTATTCCTTGCTTCCAACCTGTACTCTGCCAAGATGACCTACCGCATAGGCAGCAGAAGTAGAACCAATATCACCGCGCTTGATATCTCCAATCACAACTAAGTCTTTTGACTTACAGTAGTCTACTGTTTTCTTAAATGCCATCAGCCCTGGTACTCCAAACTGCTCATACATGGCAATCTGCGGTTTTACAGCAGGAATCAAATCATAAGTCTTGTCCACGATTTCCTTATTGAACTGCCAGATTGCCTCCGCAGCTCCCTCCAATGTCTCGCCGTATTCCGCAAAAGCCTTCTTCTGTACATGCTCCGGCACATAACCAAGCATCGGGTCTAAACCGACCACAATCGGAGCTCCTGTCTTCTGAATCTTCTCTACCAATTTGTCGATCATTTATATATCCTCCTACTTTTTCAAGTCTCATGCTTTCCGCTTATAGAGGCGGAAAGCATCCCATATTTGATATAAAACATTTTTAGATTCTGTGTTCATTTTACCATATTCTTATTTTTCAGACAATCCCACCAGCCAACTTTTCAAAACACCATGTAAAAGAAAGTGTTACTATTCACGGCCCGGGAAGCCGTGAATAGCAACGCATCCAGCCCATTAAAAGTCGCCTGCGGCGAGGGGCTGGATGCCCGAAAGGGGTACTTTACTGGCTCGGCTGCCGTGCAGCGGAGTGCCCGGCCCCGTGAATAGTAACAGAGAAAGTGTTGCTATTTACGGCCCGGGAAGCCGTGAATAGCAACACTTTCTCTGACATCCTTACATTATTTTTATCAGAGCCTCATAAGGCCGCATCTGTCCGTCCCGACAAACGTCTTCATAGTTCTGAATCAACGTCTCCGCCTCTTTCCACTCTTCTAAGACCGGACACACTGCCATCCGTTCGCTGAAATTCGCGCAGACCAGAAGCTTCGTATCCTCATTGGTACGTGTATAGGCAAAAATCTGCTCATCTTCTTCCATCAGAAGTTCAAACTCTCCATCCACAAACACCGCATATTCTTTCCGCAGACGGATCAATTTCTGATAATAATAGAATACAGAATCTGCATCCGCCAGCTCATCCTCTGCATTAATCTCCGTATAATTCGGATTCACGCCCAGCCACGGAGTCCCTGTAGTAAATCCGGCATTAGCTTTACCGCTCCACTGCATCGGTGTCCTGGCATTGTCCCGTCCTTTGGCGTAAATGGATTCCATGATGTTTTCTTTTTTGTATCCGGCGTCCAGCCGTTCCTGATACATATTGCAGATTTCGATATCCCGATACTCGCTGATATCTGCAAAACGCACATTGGTCATCCCCAGTTCTTCCCCCTGGTAAATGTACGGTGTCCCCTGCATTCCGTGAAGAAGCGTTGCCAGCATTTTTGCGGATTCTATGCGGTACTCTTTATCATTTCCCCAACGGGAGACGATACGGGGAAGATCGTGGTTGTTCCAGAATAAGCTGTTCCAGCCGCAGCCATACAGCTCCTTCTGCCACTTTGCCAGAACCTTTTTCAATTCCACAAGCGGAAGCGGCGCGATATCCCACTTCGTCTTGCCTTCCTGCTGATCCAGTCCGATGTGCTCAAACTGGAAAACCATAGAAAACTCACTGCCATCCGGGTTGCTGTACAGCTTCGCACGTTCGGTGTCTGCTCCCCATGCCTCCCCAACTGTGATCAGATTGCCTTTTTGAAATGTCTCTCTGCTTAATTCCCGTATAAATTCATGAAGTCTGGGTCCGTTATTCGTAATCTTCAGATCCGGCTCTTTCGCAATCTGATCTATCACATCCAGACGGAAACCTCCCACGCCCTTATCCATCCACCAGAGAACCATGTCATAGATTTCCCGGCGCACATCCGGGTTCTCCCAGTTTAGATCCGGCTGTTTCACAGAGAACTGATGGAAATAATACTGCTTCAATTCCGGCACCCACTCCCATGCAGGACCGCCGAAAACAGATTTCATATCATTTGGATAAGTTCCCTCTTCGCCGTCTCTCCAGACATAATAATCATGGTACGGATTATCCTTTCTTTTCTTTGCCTCCTGAAACCACCTATGCTCGTCGGAAGAATGGTTCAGCACCAAATCCAGAATCACACGGATATTCCGTTTTTTCGCCTCTGCAATCAGAGTCTCCATATCATCCAGACTTCCAAACATCGGGTCGATATCCTGATAATCAGAAATATCATATCCGTTATCATCCTGAGGGGACTTACAGACCGGAGACAGCCACACTGCGTCAATGCCTAATTTTTCCAGATAATCCAATCTCTGGATGATTCCTTTCAGATCTCCGATACCATCACCGTTACTGTCCTGAAAGCTTCTCGGATAAATCTGATAGACAACTGCATGCTTCCACCATTTTCCATTTTCCTTCTTCATAGTCCCATTCCTTTCAAATCAGATTCCCCTCTGCTATCTGAATGTAAACAGATTCCGATATCGTTTCATCTCTTTTTCTGCAAGCCCAAAGTCCGGCATACGCCACTCCCAGTTGGGACTTCCAACCGTTCCCGGTGTGTTTATATGCCCTTCCTTTCCCTGGCCAAGCACATCGGCCATCGGCAGAATCGCATATTCCGCCTTGCTTTTCAGCATGTAAGTAATCAGCCTGTCTCTCACACTTCCCTGTTTTACGCCCTGGCGGGCAAGGAATCTGCGGACTTTCCGCCGCCTTGCGCAGGTCAGATCGTGATACCACTCCATCAGCGTATCATTGTCATGAGTCCCTGTGTACACAATCATATTTTCCACATCATGGAAGGTATCACGTCCATACTTGCCTGATGTATCAATAGAAAAGACAAGAATCTTCATGCCTTTCAGATGATAATGATTTTTCAGCTCCAAAACCTCCGGGCGAAGGTCTCCCAGATCTTCCGCTACCAGATTGACTCCCGGAATCTGTTCTTTCAGTATGTCAATGACTTCATATCCCGGCGCTTCTATCCACTCGCCTTCAACTGCGGTCGGACAGCTTGCCGGAATCTTCCAGAACGTATCAAATGCACGGAAGTGGTCAATCCGGACAATGTCAAAGAGTTTACTGCTGTACCCGATTCTGTCTACCCAGAATTGATAATGATTCTCTTTCAGATACTCCCAGTCATAAATCGGATTGCCCCACCGCTGTCCTGTTGCGCTGAAATAATCCGGCGGCACTCCGGCAATGAAAACCGGTCTTCCATCCGTATCCAGAAGGAAGTTATCCTTTCCGCCCCAGACATCCACAGAATCCACGCCCACATAGAAGGGAACATCCCCCATAACCTGAATGCCCTCTGCATTTGCCCGTTCTTTCACCTTCATCCACTGCACAAAATATTCATACTGCAAGAACATTTGGTACTGTGCTTCTGCCTCAACCTCTTCCGGCAGTGTATACCGGTCTTCCGGCCAGCGCTTCGCTTCCTCGCTCCATTCATTCCAGCAGATGCCGCCCTGCTCCTTTTTCAATGCACGGAACACGCCGTATTCATAAACCCAGTCCTGAGAAATAAATTCCTGATAAGCGGCTTCCCGCTGCCCCTTCTTCTCACAGAATGCCTGAAAGGCTTCCCGCAGATAGGGTTCCTTATATGTGCGTACCGCGTCATAATCAATGCTTGTTTCCCGCTCTCTGAAGCTTTCTGCCTTCTCTTTCAGCAAGCCCTCCGCATACAGTGTATCCAGGCTGATATACAGTTCGTCACCTGCACAGGAAGAATACGGCTGATACGGAGAATTGCCGTATCCCACAGGGTTCATAGGCAGGAGCTGCCAGATTCTGACACCGTTTTCTTTTAACAACGTGATAAACCGGAACGCTTCTTCCCCCAGTTCTCCCACTCCCGTACGGGACGGGAGGGAAGCAACGGGCATTAATATTCCTGTCTGCCTCATAAAAACATCTCCTTATAACTGTAACAGTCCAGCCATCGGCTGACTATTACTTATAACTTCCAGATATCTCTGTTATATTCTGCAATCGTTCTGTCGGATGAGAAGAATCCTGCCTTTGCGATATTGACAAGCATCTTCTTCTCCCACGCTTTCTCATCTTCATAATCTGCAAGCATCTGTTCTTTGGTCCTAATATAATCCTTCACATCCAGAAGCGCCATGAACCAGTCTTTGCCTACGATTTCTTTATACAGACGGCCTAAGTTTACCGGATCCCCAATGCGAATCAGCTCTTTGCTGATGATAAAATCAACCAGCTCTTCTACCATCGGATCGTTGTCATAAATATCTGCGGAACAGTATCCCCCCGTCTCATACAGAGAAATGACCTTCTCAGACTTTTCTCCGAAGATGTAAATATTCTCATCCCCTACCAGATCGTGGATCTCTACGTTAGCGCCGTCGTCTGTTCCAAGCGTGACTGCTCCGTTCAGCATGAACTTCATGTTTCCTGTTCCGGAGGCTTCTTTGGAAGCCAGAGAAATCTGCTCAGAGATATCACATGCCGGAATGAGTTTTTCTGCCTTTGTCACGTTATAATTCTCTACCATGACAATCTTCATATATGGGCTGACCTCTGGGTCATTTTCAATCAGCTGCTGCAGGCACAGGATCAGATGGATGATATCTTTGGCAATGGTGTATGCCGGAGCAGCCTTTGCACCGAAAATCATCGTCAGCGGACGCTTCGGCAGATTGCCCTTCTTGATTTCTTTATATTTGTAAATTGCATACAGGGCGTTCATCTGCTGTCTCTTGTATTCGTGGAGACGCTTAATCTGGATATCAAACACAGAGTTTTCATCAATGTCGATGTCCTGCGTCAGCTTCAGATACTTCTTTAATTCAGCCTTTGCTTCCTTCTTAATCTCCCGCAGCTTCGCCAGAACCTTTTCGTCATCCCGATAAGCCAGAAGCTTTTCCAGTTCATCCGCATTTTCCACATAACCGGGACCAATCAGCTCTTTTAAGTATTCAGCCAGATTGTTGTTGCAGTGCACAAGCCATCTGCGGAAAGTAATTCCGTTTGTCTTGTTGTTGAACTTCTGCGGATAGATATCATAGAACGGCTTCAGCTCAGATTCCTTCAGGATTTCTGTATGAAGAGCCGCAACTCCATTTACCGCATATCCGAAATGAATATCGATATGAGCCATGTGGACACGGTTCTGCTCATCGATAATATACACTCTCGGATCGTGGTAATCTCTTCTCACTCTTGCATCCAGCTCCCGGATGATCGGAACCAGATGCGGTACAACCTTCTCCAGATAAGCAATCGGCCATTTCTCCAATGCCTCTGCCAGAATTGTATGATTTGTATACGCACATGTCTTGCTTACCACATCTACCGCTGTATCGATATTAAAGCCCTTCTGCTGAGTCAGAATACGGATCAGCTCCGGAATGACCATCGTCGGATGGGTATCATTAATCTGGATGCACACATGCTCATGCAGGTGATACAGATTCACACCACGTTCCTCTGCTTCTTTGAGAATCAGCTGCGCGGCATTGCTTACCATGAAATACTGCTGGTAAATACGCAGAAGCTGTCCTGCCTCGTCACTGTCATCCGGATAAAGGAACAACGTCAGGTTCTTTTGGATATTATTCTTATCAAAAGAAATGCCATTGCCGATAATGCTCTCATCCACGCTGTCCAAATCAAATAAATGGAGCTTATTGCATCCACTGTCGTATCCCGGGATATCAATATCGTACATCGTGGATTTTAATGTAAAGTCCTTAAACGGAACCTCAAAACCGGTTTCTGTTCTTGTCAGCCAGCTCTTCTTTGTAATCCACGGATTTTTCTCTTCCCGCTGTTTGTTATCGGAGAATTTCTGTAAAAACAATCCTTCATGGTAATTCAATCCCACGCCGTCGCCGTTCAGACCCAAGGTTGCGATAGAATCCAAAAAGCAGGCCGCCAGACGTCCCAGACCGCCGTTGCCAAGAGACGGTTCTAATTCTACCTCTTCAATCTCTGTCAGATCATGTCCGTGCTTTTTCAGAACTTCTCTCGTTTCTTCAAAAAGCCCAAGGTTGATCAGGTTATTAGACAGCAGTTTTCCAATCAGAAATTCTGCGGAAATGTAATATAATTTTCTGTCTCCCTCATTGCGCTTCTTACCCTGCATTTTCTCTTTGGACAACTGTAATAACGCCGCATAAATGTCTTCTTTGGAAGCCTCTGCGATGCTTTTGCCACAGATTGTCTGTAACATCTGTTCTAATTCTCTTTCCATATTTGTTCTCCTTCCCATTGCCGGATACATTGCTCTGATTTTTCGTAATGTTTCGTTCAAATCCATAATAACACCTGCCTCCTGTTTCGTCAATGTACTTTTGCATAATTTACTTTGTTTTTTGCATTTTGCACAGTTATTTCCGATCGTTTTTATACACATTTCCCAAAGGCAGTTTTGGAAAATTGAAATTTTACGAAACTTTTATGTTGTTTTAGGGAATTCGAATTGCATTTCCGGTTTTTATCCTATATAATGGGAACATATGAAGCTGCAAAAGGGTAACAGTTCAGCGCAGACCTTTGCACTTGCTGCAAAAGTCCGTAAGAAAGAGTGAAAGGAGACGGATATGGCCACATTACAAGATATCGCAAATCGACTAAACATTTCAAAAAGCACAGTTTCCAAGGCTTTGAACGGTGCGCCGGATATTAGCGAAACTTTACAAAAAACTATACTTGAAACAGCCGTAGAAATGGGGTATACAAAAATCCGACGTCAGAAAGACGTACAGAAGAAGCTCTGTATCCTGATTGAAAACATGGAATATAAAGAGCCGCATCAATTCGGCTATGAAATCATCCTCGGATTCCGTCAGCTTGCAGAACCTTCCGGATATGCAGTAGAAGTTATCGATATAAATCCGCAAATACAAAAAGATACGCCTTATGATGTGTTCATGCTGCAAAATCAATATCATGGAGCCTTTATTGCAGGGTTTTCTTTGAGCGATCCGTGGATGACGGATTTCCGTACAAGCCAGATGCCGACAGTCCTGTACGACAACTACATCATTGCCAATCCCAATATGTCATTCGTAGGAATTGACAACAACGAAGGCATGGAGCTGGCCGTCTCTCATTTGAAGAAACTGGGACATGAAAAAATCGGATACCTGAGTATCGATCTAAGCTCCTACATCATGCAGGTACGGCACAAAGCATTTTTTCAGGCTTTAAGGCAGAACGGTCTGAAAGCAGAACCCGCATATGCCGGAAACTCTTACTATATTACACAATGTCTGGAAAAGCACCTTCCGCGGCTGTTAGACCTGGGCGTCACGGCAATCATCTGCAGCCATGACCAGATTGCAAATTCTGCCATAATCCAGTGCCAACAGCTTGGCTTTCGTGTTCCTGAGGACATCAGCATCATCGGATTCGACGACCTGCCGATCTGTGCATATACCTCCCCGCCGCTGACCACGATCCGTCAGGATAGGATCCAACTGGGAAAAAGCGCATTTTCCGCTTTGACAAGTACGATGGGAAACGTGGCAATCGGAACATTGCTGCTTCATGCGCAGCTAATCGTAAGGGAATCTACAAGAGAAAGAATTGAAGAGTAACTCTTGTATCACGTACAAGCCGTCTCTATCACCTACACATGAAACTTTTTGTGCATCTCCTCACGAAACTCTTTCCACTTAAACAGGAGAATTCCCGCAAGGAAAAGGAAGCATACCGCAATTCCAATCAGGCTGGGAAGCTGCAGGCGCAGGACGCCGAATATGAGCAGTAAAAGCGGCAGCACCAGTCCATATACGGATGCCATAACCAGATAGGACATATATTCTTTCGCAGACCATTTCTGCACTGCGGCAACGACTGTCATAAAGAATAAAATGGCCATGCTGACAATGGGTACGACAAAGTCCACCGACCACCCCCGCCATCCGGTCAGACAGTCCCAAAGAATACTTACCAGCGTCATAATCACAAGCTGCCACATGGCATTTTTCAGCAGATTATAGCGCTTAAAAAATCCAATCGTAGACGCCAGCCACATGCTGGCGACTCCGCCAGCGGAAAATAATGTCCACCGTACGGTAGGACGATAGCTGAAATCCAGATCGATCATAAATACAATTGCAATCAGACACAGGAACGTAAACATTTTATATACTTTCATCTCAAGCTCTTTCGTCCCCTGTGCTTCGGGAAATTCCGCCTCCACCGGCTCTGCTTCGATTCCATGCTCTTTCAAGATCCTGTAAAAATTCCTCTGAATATTTTCTGTATCGAACCGTGATGTAAATCCCAGCGACAGTTTATCTCCAAAAGAACATACACAAAGCTCCATTTTCGGCGTACTTGTGTATACTCCAAAACGTTCAATATAAGCCACATAATCTTCAGGCATGGAAACCGAACTCATATTGGAAAAGACAGCCGTCGTGTTCTTCTCTGAAAATTTGGCCCCCGCATGGATACAGAGATTCTTCAATTCTGCCGGAGCGAACTTCAGTACCGGATGCATCTCCAATGCAATCAGCGTATTCATATTCTCTGCCATCTTTTCCTTTGTCAATTCATCTATAAAAAACTGCTTCGTTTCTTCCAGCAGCTCTTCAAAAGTATCATGCCCATTTCCAAAAACATGCCCCGGTTCAATCCAGTTAAAGAAATTCAACATAGAATCTGACGGAAAGAACTTCCGCAGGTTGACGGGAACCATCAGCTTCACCGGATCCTTCTCCTGCATCCTGGACATTTCTTCATGGATTGCCATCAGATACACTGTTGTTAAAAATACAGTCATAGACACGCCCAGCTCGCGGGAACGCTCAAGCACCTGTTTCACGGACAATATACTCTCCCTCACCTGAATCGGTCCATTGTCCTTCCGTGGTTTCTTCAACTGATATGCTTTCGACTTTTTCTTTCTCGGCTTCTTTGTATTCTTCGTGTAATACTTCGCAAAGCTGTCATTTTCCTGATCCTGCACCGTCACGTCCTCGGCAAGAAGAGCGACCTGTTCCAAGCCGTCTTTCTGATGCGCCAGATACAGATAATTCTTCACCAGCTCCCGTAAAAATTCTGTCGCCCCCGTGCCGTCTGTAAGCACATGGAATACTTCAAAATTGATACGTTTTTTATAATAAGTCACTTCAAACAGCAGCGTCTTCTTATCCTTGATGTAAATGCGGCTGCAGGGTTCTTTGTACTCTTCTCGCACGACCGGATGCAGGCTGCTCATTTCCAGATAGTTCCAGAACACCCCTTTCCGCAGCACTGATAAAAAGACCGGATACGTCTCTACCGTCAGATCCAATGCCTGCTGCAGAAGCTGTGGCCGTACCATTTCTTTTAGTTCACAGTAGAACCGGAAAACACGCGTGTCATTCTTTGTGCTTGCCGCCAAAAATAACTTTGCTGCGTTGTCTAGTTTTCTCCAGTGCGCCCGTTTTTGCTTCAACATGGTTTCCCCCTAAGAATGCATTGATATGGTCAAAACTTTCCTGCACATGAAAATACTTGATTCCCAGTGAAAAATATCCGTGAAGCGCATCCTTGATCCGATGCACCTCTACCCGGTTACCGGCCTCCAAAAGCCGTTTTCCGTATGCTTCCCCCTCGTCTCTTAAAGGATCGAACTCCGCCGTCAGAATCAACGTGTCCGGCTGGTTGCTCAAATCTTCTGCCAGAAAAGGTGCAAAATACGGACTCCGCAGATCCGCTTCCGTTTCCGCATACAGGGCAATATAATCCTGCATCTTCCCCGCTGTCAGCAGATAGTCGGAACCATTCTCCTGCACCGACTGAAACGGAGAATTTTCAGAATAATCATTGTATACCGCCGGATAAATCAAAATCTGCCGTTTCGGAAGAAAGTCCCCCCTGTCCCTCGCCATCAGTGATACTGCCGCTGCCAGATTGCCTCCGGCGCTGTCCCCAATCAGAGTAATATCATCCGGGTTCAATCCTATTTCTTTATGTCTTTTAAACAATGCTTCAGCCGCTGCATAGCAGTCAAGAAGCCCGTTCGGGAACTTATGCTCCGGCGCCAGCCGGTACTCCACCGCAGCTACGATATTCCCAGTTGAAATGGACAGTCTGGCGCAGATACGCTCATAGTTATCCACGCAGTTTGTCACCCATCCGCCGCCATGGAACAAAAGAAGCAGTTTCGGGAACTTTAGGTTGTCCTTTTCATATGCAGTCTTTGTCTCCTCATCTGGAAAGAAGAGACGGACCGGCACTTCATACCCGTCATTATAGACATGGACATCTGCCGTCTTATAAAATATCTTCATTGGATCCAGCCTTTTTAAATCCGCCATGTGCCGTTCCGACTCCACTTTAATCCCATCAAAGGAAAGAGCCTTCAGCACAAGGCGCATTGCATGGTTGATTGCCATAATATACTCCTCTTGCCGCTTCATTCAAATCTGATATATTTATCGGTTAGTTCGTTTAATGTACTTACCTCCAGTATTTCCTATCTATACACTGGCTTCTGATTCCGATAAAGAGATATGAAACAGCGCGCTATTGTCCTTGTCACAATCTCACGATCTCCGCATCTACAAAAAATTCCGGCACGTGAAAGCTGGGCACGCTGGAGCGGATCGGCGCATAAGATGCATAATGCTCAAATTCCTTTGTCTCTGATGTCTTATAGAAATTACATGTAAAATAACTTCCTTCCCCCAACTTCAACGCTCCGTAGACACGTTCCAAGAGCCTGACCGGTATCCGAAGCTCTACAGACCAGTCTTTCTCATGGATTTCTCCATGACATTCGAACATTGCATGCTCTGCTCCGGTAAAATATGCCCGATATGTACGTTTTGACCCGTATCCGGCAAGCAACGCACCGTTGGCATTTGCTTCAAGATTCAGGTATAATTCCTTACCCATGCGGGAACGCACCGGCTCAAACATCAAAAACGCCTCCATCGCACTGTCCTGATATACCGGCTCATTGGCATTTTTGTATCTCCGCAGGGGATTGGTCTCTTCACAGACCATCTTCAGATAAAAAGAATCTCCCGGAACAAAGCCCAGATAACCGTACATCTTCGGAAAATCTTCTGTCCCCCACAATGCATGTTCCACATAGAACGGGGGAAGTTTTGTCAGTTCTTCTTTCCTCTCAATCATACCAACATCCAGTTTCATACGATGCACCTCCTCATCCCTCTAAGCACACACCGTTTTTCTATGAATGTACCGCCTGCAATACATTTCCCAGTCTGCCGCGGAGCTTCAGTCCAAGCACTGCCGCCAGCACCGCCTTAATCACCGCTGTAGGAATAAACGGCAATACACATGCAGCCACCGCCGTCCATACAGAGCTCTCCATAACGATGCAATACATTCCTACGCCAACTATATAATTCACCACTGTACCCATAATCAGAAACAGCGTGAACATCCCTTTCTTCTTCCGTAATTCTACCCCTTTTCCAATGATATATGCCATAATCGGAAAAGATAAAAGAAATCCACCTGTAGGTCCGACAAGACTTTGCAGCCCGCCTTTGAATCCGGTAAATACCGGCACGCCTGCTGCACCGAGCAGCAGATATATCACCATAGAAACCGCCCCTCTTCTTGCACCCAGCAGAATCCCCGCCAAAGTTACGGCAAACGTCTGCATTGTCATCGGCACCATCATCGGGAGCGGTATGGACACCTGGGCCAATACCGCTGTAATCGCCGTCATAATCGCAATGACACAAATATCATGTACAGAAAGTTTTGATTGTTTTATCATTTCGCCTTCCCCCTCTATTTCAAGAATTTTTTCAGCTCTTCCATAAAAGTGTTCACATCTTTGAATTCACGATAAACAGAGGCAAATCTGACATAAGCAACCGGATCCACCTCCTTGAGCCTCTCCATGACAATCTCGCCGATCTTACTGCTCGGAATCTCCTTTTCTTCTCGATTAACGATATCCAATTCAATCTCGTCTACGGTTCTCTTAATCCGCTCTGCCGGAACAGGACGTTTATAACAGGCATGCAGTACCCCCTTTTCAATCTTGGCGCGGTCAAACTGCTCCCGATTGTTATCTTTCTTTATGACAATCAGAGGAATCGTCTCTACCTTTTCATAAGTTGTAAAACGTTTGCCACACTCGTCACAAGAACGTCTTCTACGAATAGAGTTGTTGTCTTCTGCCGGTCTGGAATCAATCACTCTCGTGTCAGGATGACCACAATATGGACATTTCATACTTTTCCGCCTTTCTTTTGCTTACAGCTGAATTCCCGTTTTCTATTTATACTCTGATTATACACAAACTGCACTTTTTTTGCAAAAG
>ERZ808046.341-NODE-341-length-49386-cov-5.106147_pt1 | contig 49386 bp, 49 predicted proteins | sample MGYA00380196_ERZ808046 | MGnify/ENA primary metagenome ERZ808046 (study PRJEB31490, sample SAMN06133421) | mouse gut metagenome | isolation source: Z6_2 | host: mice | place: China: Chengdu | collected 2015-05 ... | reverse complement strand
TGGATGTACTAATAATTAAAAAGAAGAACCAACAACTAAAAAAGAAGATTTCGATACTTTTATCGAAAAAATGCCGAATTTAGTATTATCTGATGATGATATGAATCTTGAGTTTACTTTTCAAGATCCAAGTAACTATGGGTTTGAAGAGCAGTTATTAACCTTGCCATATAGTAATGAGAAAAGCTATAAAAAAAGTAAAAAAGAAAATGAAAAAATACTTAAGGAACTAAGATCATATGATTATGATAAATTAACTGATGATCAAAAACTAACATATGATATTTTAGAAGACTATTTACAAAGAACTTCTTATCAGTATGAATATTATGATCTTGATAATAGCTACTTAGGTAGTTTTGTTAGTTTCCAGGCTCAATTACCATTACTATTAAGTGAATATACATTTGAACGTCAAAATGATTTAGATAGTTATTTTAATATGTTGGAAACTAGTGAAGAAACATTTTTAAAATATGCAGAAATTGAAAAGAAACGTCAAGAGAAAAACTCTGGATTAGCTAAAAATATTTTAGAAAAAACTATTGAACAGTGTCAAAATTATACTAGTAGTACAGATGATTATTTGATTGAACGGATTAATCAAAGAATAGATAATGTTGATTTTTTAAATGATGAAGAAAAAAATGAAGCAAAACAAAAAAATCAAGAATTAGTTTCAGTAAATTTAAAAAATGCGTATAAAAGTTTAGAAGCACAATTAAAACAGATTACACCAACTAATCAAGATAATAAAGGTTTGTATAGTAGTCCTAAAGGTAAAGAATACTATGAAGCTATGCTTCAGGGTAGAGTTGGAACAGATATGAATATAAAAGAAGTAAAAAATTATTTAGAGGAAAAGAAAAATAAACTACTTCAAGAAGCAATAACTTTAATTACTGAAAATCCTGAATTAGCCCAAGTAAGTGGTTTTTCAGAAATAGTATATTCAGATTTTACTTCTACTGCTCAAACATTAGATTATTTAAAAACAGCAATTACAGAAGATTATCCTAAAATTGATAATCTTAACTATGAAATTATAACTGTTCCTGATGCATGGAAAGATAATTTTTCTCCAGCTGCCTATTTACAAGGTAAAATAGATGCTCCAATTGATACACCAGAGTTGATTTATATAAATGGTGAATATTCACAATCTTTATTTGATACAATAGAACATGAAGGATATCCTGGACATATGTATCAACATACATATTTTAAACAACAAAAAAATATACCAACAATACGTTATTTAATTGATTACAATGGTTATAGTGAAGGATGGGCTACTTATGTTGAATGGAATGGCTATAAGTATGCACCTATAGAAGATAAAACAGTTTTAGAGTATAAAAGTTTAAATGATCGTTTAACATCAGTATTTGTTTGTTTAATGGATATTGGAATTCATTATGATGGATGGGATTACGATGATTATAAAGAATATTGGAATCAAAATTTTGGTGAAGTAAGTGAAGATTCAATGTTAGAACAGTATAATCTATTTTTAGAAACACCAACAAATTATTTACAATATTATTTATCTGGATTTTTATTCCAAGATCTTTATGATAAAGCAGAAGATAAGTTAAACGATAAGTTTTCTGCGGTAAAATTTCATGATGTGATATTATCTACAGGACCAGCACCATTTAAGATATTAGAAAAACAAGTTGATAAATATATTGAAAAAGATAGTAAATAAAATGGAAGATAAAACTTCCATTTTTTATATGATAATTAATTATAAGGGCATTTATGGATAAGCATAAAAAAAGGATGGGTGTTAGACTGTATATGTAAGGAGGCGATGATAATGAATTCATGGCAAGAAATTCAAAAAACAATTGAATATATAGAAGAACATTTTGATGAAGAAATTGATATAGATAAATTAGCTGCAATTGCTCATTTATCAAAGTATTACTATCAGCGTTTATTTTATCGTTTAACAAATAAAACTGTAAAGGAATATGTTAAATTACGACGTTTGGCTAAGGCCTCAAAATTATTGAAAGAAACAGATTTGCGAATATTGGATATAGCTATTAAGTGTGGTTTTTCTAATCATGGAAATTTCAGTAAAGTATTTAAGGAGGTTTATGATATTTCACCTGATAGATATCGTAAAACGGATATTCATTTAGATCAGTATATAAAACCTGATATTGCTTTAAATTATATATTGATTGATACTGGGGTTCCTTTGATTGTAGATAAAATGGTTTTAGAAATTAATAAAAAAACAATAGAATCAGATAAATGTTTTATTGGAAAAAGTAAATTAGCATTAATAAAGGATTTAAATCAACCTAAGATTAATAATTTTTTAGATTTATGGCAGGATTTAAAGTTAAATAATGATCAAGTTGGAGTAGATATTTTAACATTATCTGATCAACCAGAGTATTTTAATTATTTTGTTGGGGTGGAATCAAAGGGTTCTAAAGAAGGATATGAGGTTCGGGTAATGCCGAAGGGGAAATATATTGTTTGCAGTTATGAAGCGGAAAATTTTGATTTATTAGTAAATGAAGCTTTGTATAAAGCAAGTCGTTATTTATATGATATATGGTTACCTAATCATAATTTGACACCTGATAGTTTATTGGTACAAAAGTATTTTAATCCTTTTGAAGATAATTGTTTTATAGAATTATGGGCTAAATTAAAATAGTTTTTATGTTTCAAAAATAGAAATAATTTACTATCTAAAATAGATAGGCGTATAATAGGTCTATGTAGGGGGCGATTATGCGTGTTATTTACTAATAAAGATTTAAAAAGATTAATTGTGCCACTTGTAATTGAACAATTATTAGTTATTTTAGTTGGTTTTTTTGATACTGTAATGGTTGCAAGTGTTGGTGAAGCAGCTGTTTCTGCAGTTTCTTTAGTTGATGGAATTAATATTCTTTTGATTAATATATTTGCAGCCTTGGCAACAGGGGGAGCAGTTGTGGCAGCGCAATTTGTTGGACAGGGAACTTTTGATAAGGCGAGACACGCTGCAAAACAATTAATTCTTATTACAGCGATTATTTCGTTATTCATGATGGTGATTGTAATTATTTTTAATACTTTACTTTTGCATTTAATATTTGGTAATGTTGAGGTGGATGTAATGAAAAATGCCGAAATTTATTTTTTGTTTTCTGCTATGTCTTATCCTTTTATTGCCTTATATAATTCAGGAGCAGCTTTATTCAGGGCAATTGGAAATTCAAAAATTTCAATGATTAACAGTGCAGTCATGAATATAATAAATATTATTTTAAATGCAGTATTTATATTTGGTTTTAAATGGGGAGTTTTTGGAGCGGTTCTAGCAACCTTAATTGCTAGAGCTGTAGCTTGTTGTGTGATTTTAAAAATGTTAGGGCAAAGAGATTTAGATATTTATGTAGATGATTATTTTCATTGGAAATTTGATTTAATATATATAAAAAAAATCTTACAAATTGGAATTCCTTCAGGATTAGAAAATGGAATGTTTCAGTTTGGTAAGATATTAGTTCAAAGTTTAATTGCAGCATTTGGAACCTATTCAATTGCTGCTAATGCTGTTTCTAATAACTTAGCACAAATGCAGATTATTCCTGGGATGGCAATGTCATTAGCGATGGTTACAGTTATTGGTCAATGTGTAGGTGCAGATGATTACAAGCAGGCAAAATATTATGTGAAAAAGTTAATGAAGATCACTTATATTTCAATGGCAGCTATAATTGTGGTCTTAGTTTTAATAACTCCAGAAATTTTAAATTTTTATGCATTATCAAGTAGAACTAAAGAGCTTGCTTATCAATGTATATTTTTACATGCTTTTGTTGCGGCTGTAGTTTGGCCTTTATCATTTACTTTTCCAAATGTATTAAGAGCAGCAAATGATGCTAAATTTACAATGATTATATCAGCATTATCAATGTTAATCTTTAGGTTATGTTTTAGTTATATTTTAGGACAATATATGTCGTTTGGATTAATAGGGGTTTGGATAGCTATGTTTATTGATTGGGTAGTGCGTTGTATTTTCTTTATTTGGCGGTATTATAATGGAAAGTGGATGAATCGTAAGCTGGTTTAGGATATCTTAGGATATCCTAATTTCTTTATTACTGATATTGCAATAAGGCCCATTAAAGTACCAGTAATACAGGCGATAATTATTAAATATGGTAGGTAATAAATAATATTAAATCCCAAAAATATAATGGCAATAATTAATTGACCTAGATTATGACTAACTGCACCAGTAATACTAATAATTAAAATAGAGAATGATTTAGTTTGTTTAAGTAAATACATTATAAGAATACTAAGTATAGCACCACTAATACTATATAAGAACATATATAAGTTTGTAAAAGTGATAGCAATAATTAAACATCGTAACAATGAGACAATCAGTGTTTCTTTAAGGCTATAGTAATATAATATGATTATGTTGATGATGTTAGCTAATCCAATTTTAGAACCAGGAATACTAAAACTAAAAGGAATTAAACTTTCAATATATCCTAGAATAATGGCAATTGCAGTAAATAAAGATAGATAGGTTATTTTTTTAGTCATGTAATTCTCCTAGTATGTTGATGCATCTATATCGTTATTTTTATTAGCGATAATTTCAATAGTTACTTGGTTTGGTAAACAAATTATTTGTTGAGCATTTTTAGATATTTTCCCTTGTTTTTGACATAATTTATCAGGACAGGTTGAATCTGTAATATAAACTTCATTGTTTTTTATTATAAGAGTATTTTTATTTTCTATATTTATAGTTTGATCAAGATTTAGGGGGACAGTTTGATACACTTTACCACTAATTTTGATTTGAACATATGCTCCAGTTTGATAAAAAAAGAAATGATTAAATATGAAACCGCAAATAATTATTAATCCAATAATAAATATAATAATATAATCCTTTTTTTTAATCATAAACCCTCCAATTAATATAATTGTAAATTAATAATTTAAACTTTACAATAATAAGTCAAAATATTACATATAAAAAGCTTATCTACTGAAGTACATTAGAATATTATTGTTTTAAAATATTTGTTTGCAAAAATTCATGGAATTAAAATAGTCATAATTATGAGTTAATAAAAGATATTTTATAATGTAAGAAAAAAGTAAGAATTTAAAAAGAAATTTGTTATCTTTTCTTATGATGATATTGAAAAACAAGACTTTTATTTTAGATATCATATAGATATCAAATAAAAGTTTTTATTATAGAAAGGAAGGATATGAATGAAGTTAAAAACTATAGCAGTATTATTTGGTGGGAATTCAAGTGAGTATGAAGTATCACTACAATCAGCAGGTGCAATTATAAAAAACTTTCCATATGATAAATATACTCTTTACATGGTTGGTATTACTAAAACAGGTAAATGGTATCATTATCAAGGTGAGGTTGAAAATATCTTAAATGATACGTGGTCCAAAGAAACAATGAACAGTGTAAGTATAAGTTTGGGTATAAATCATGGCACTATGATAGAAATTATAAATAGTAAAGTTGTGTATCATCATATAGATGCAGTTTTACCAGTTTTGCATGGAAAAAATGGTGAAGATGGTTCAATACAAGGGTTAATGGGTTTAGCAAATATTCCGATTATTGGTAGTGGTATTTTAGCATCAGCTTTATGTATGGATAAATATCGAGCTCATGAATTAGTTAAATCTCAGGGTATAAAAGTAGCAAAATCTTTTGTTGTATCGAGAAATGGTTTAAATGAAGAGATATATGATTTGAAGTTTCCAGTGTTTGTAAAACCCCTAAAAGCTGGTTCATCATATGGAATATCTAAAGTATCAGAGTATAAGGATTTAAAATATGCAATTAGTTTAGCTTTTAAATATGATGATGAGGTAATTATTGAAGAGGAAGTTATAGGATTTGAAGTTGGTTGTGCAGTTATTGGTAATAAACATTTAGAAGTAGGAGTAGTTGATGAAATAGAGTTATCAGGAGGTTTTTTTGATTTTAATGAAAAGTATACACTTAAATCATCAAAAATACATCTTCCAGCTCGAATTGATCAAAAAACAATAAAGAAAATTCAAGATACCGCAAAAAATATTTATCGTATTTTAGGGTGTCAGACATTTGCTAGAGTAGATATGTTTTTAACACCTCAAAATGAGATTTATTTTAATGAGGTTAATACTATTCCTGGTTTTACATCACATAGTCGTTTTCCACAGATGATGAAGGCAGCTGGATATGAGTTTTCTAAATTAATAGATGTAATTATTGAAATGGGGCTTAATAATGAAAGTAATATCTCTAAATAATAAAAGGTAAAAAAATATGGTTAGTATTTCTACAAGCCGCAGCTGGGTTGAAATTGATTTAGATGCACTTAGTCATAATGTTAATTATTTGTCATCGTTACTTAAACCAAAAACTAAATTTATGGCAGTTGTTAAAGCAGATGGATATGGACATGGTTTAATTACGATTGCAAGACACTGTCAAAGAATAGGAATAACAGCTTATGCAGTAGCTACTATTGATGAAGGGATTAAATTAAGAAAGGCAGGAATTAGTGGAGAAATATTAATTTTAGGTTTTACCCATCCAATAAGAGCGTTTGAATTGTACAAATATCATTTAATTCAAAGTATTATTGATTCTAAATATGCTTGTGAGTTAAGTTGGTGTGGATTTGATATTGATGTTCATGTGAAGATTGACAGTGGAATGCATCGATTAGGCTTTGATGTAAATGATATTGGTAGTATTGAAGAACTATATGAATATAATAATTTACATATAAAAGGATATTTTACACATTTATGTGTTTGTGATAGTAATAAAAGAAGTGATATCTCATTTACAAAATCACAAATTAATAGTTTTAATAGATTAATAAATAAGTTAAAAAAATATAATGATGTAGGAAAAATACATATTCAAAGTAGTTATGGATTAATTAATTATCCTGAAATAGATTGTGATTATGCACGTATTGGTATTTTGATGTATGGAATAAAATCATCTCATAGTGATTATTTAAAAATTAAATTAGATTTAAGTCCTGTTTTATCAATAAAATCACGAATAGCAACAATTCATCATCTTGTAAAAGGAACAAAGATTGGCTATGGACTTACATATCAAGTTACTAAAGATAGCATAGTTGCAACAATCCCAATAGGTTATGGAGATGGTATCCCAAGACAGTTATCATCAAATGGATATGTTTTAGTTAAAGGGCAAAAGTGCCCAATTATTGGACGTATATGTATGGATCAGATGCTAGTAGATGTTAGTAGAGTTAAAAACCTTACTAGTAATGAAGTAGTAACTATTGTAGGTAAAGATGGAAATAATGAAATTAGAATTGAACAACTTGCTTTAGCAGCTGATACAATTAGTAATGAAATATTATGTCGGATTAAGAAGCGTTTACCAAGGATATATAAAGGAGGAAATTAATTTGAAAAAGATAAATAAGTTTTCATATGAAATAATAATTGCAATAATAGGGGTATCAGTAATTATAGGGACAGTGATTATTTTAAATCTTGAAAGAATTCATTTAATGGCAAAGGGATATAGTTTTAGTGAACAAGATATTATTTTGAAGTTAGAAGATGAAGAGGTAGAGCGTTTTTTAGAGTCTGATAAAGTTGTTGATATTGCTTCATGGGATAAAACCTCTAATGATAATCATTATTTGGAATATGAAATTTATCATGGATATAAGAAAGATTTATCAGCAAAAGAAGTGGTAGAGTATATAGATGAATTCTATCAGAAATATTATCAATCATTAAAAAATTTGAAATATAATTATAATCAAATAATTAATTTAATGTCTTTTGCAAGTTTAGAAGACTTTAAAATGCTTGTAGATAATAAATATACATATGTAGTTATAAAGCCCTATTTAAATATCAAAGGGATGATTTTTAAAGACTTACCAAAATATATAGAATCAAATCTAGAACCTATAACAGCAGTATTATCACAATCATATCCTTTTATCGATGCCAAAAATAAACCAACTAACGAATATCAAATATTACAACCAGAAAATACTTTAGTTTTAATAAAAAAAGGATTTGTCATACCAAAAGATTATGAACCTAAAGATTTAATTATACCAAATATACCAATAGCACCTGATACAGAAAATAAAAAATTACGCAAAGATGCTGCACAAGCACTAGAAAATATGTATCAAGATGCTTTAAAAGAAGATTATCAATTAGTTTTAAATAGTGGTTATCGTTCATATGAAAGTCAGACAGAGATATATAATGAGTATTTTAAAAAATATGATGAAGTTACTGCAGCTGGACTAGTTGCAAAACCTGGTTCTAGTGAACATCAATTGGGTTTAGGTATAGATTTAACAAGTCAAAGTGTTATTGATAAAAAAAGACTTGTGTTTGGTGATACTAAAGAATATAGATGGGTAGTTAAAAATGCTTATAAATATGGTTTTATTTTGCGTTATCCAAAAGATCGTTCTAGTTTAACTGGTACAGCAAATGAGCCATGGCATTTACGCTATGTTGGTAAAAAAGCAGCTAAAATCATCTATGATAATGATTGGACTCTAGAGGATTATATTTTAAAATATGGCTTTGATTATGATTTAAAAAAATTAATTAAATAATACGTGACATTAATAAAAAAATTAATTACAATCATATTTATATGAGGTAGTGATATGGATATTTATAAATATTTATCAAATTTAAAGATTGATTATGTAAAGATGGAACATAAACCTGTTTCAACAGTAAAAGAAGCATTATTTATTGAAGAGACAATGAATGGTGAGGGTGTAAAAAACTTATTTTTAAAAAATGCTAATCATAATTATTATTTATATGTTATAAAAAGTAATAAAAGAGCTGATCTTAAAGCTTTAGCTAATTATTTAAATAGTGGTAAGCTTTATTTTGGAAATGAGGTAGAGTTAAATAAGTATTTAGGATTGAAGCCAGGAGCAGTTTCTTTACTAGGAATTATTAATGATAGTGGTAAAGTAAAGATAATTATTGATAGTGATTTGGTTGGAAAGCGTTTGTTGATGCATCCTAATATCAATACTGTAACATTATCAATTGCTTATAATAATGTATTAAAAATAATTGAGGATTGTAAGAATGATTATATCATTTTCTAAAATTTTATATAATCATTTTATAGGGTAAGTGCATGAAATTGAAGTACTTATAAGATCAAGTATTTTAAATTAGAGTAGGTATATATTAAAAAATTGCTGTTGTTTTATTGAAACTTTAAGTATTTAAAAATTGTGTTTTTATAATTTACTAATAAATAAGTTTATAGAATATATCTTATAATAGTATTTTTTAGTGACATTTGATTTTTAAAAGTAATCCTCCTGATTATTTTGTAAAAAATAATAGGAGGATTATTGTATGAGTGAAGTAATTAATTATCAAAATGATTTAGTTAAATTTAATAACGATCTTTTCTTTAAATATCTTCTTTCCAGAGATACTGCTGAATCTAAAATGTTAAGAAAGTATATCGTTAAACTCGTTACCAATATTGACTGTAAAAAAATGATTGTTAAAAATCCTGAAATCAATCAAAATACTGTTCTTGCTAAAAATATTATTTTAGATATTTGTGCTGTTGATGAAACTGGCAGAATTATTGATATTGAAATGCAGATGGCAGGTAATAATAACAGCGAATCAGCAAGATTTCAGTTTTATGGAGCCAGACTCTTAGTAAAACAGTTAGATGCTGGTGAGAAGTATAATATGTTAAGACCAGTATATCAAATCATCTTTATCAATGATGATGACGATTGTTTGATTAGGGATTATGCATATAGAGATAGTGAAGGAAAGATGGAAAATGGTAATCTAAACTATCGCTATTTTATTAAGATGAAGCATATTGAAAAGATCCTAAAAGAAAAAGAAGTTAAAGAGCTAAATGATTTGGAAAGGTTATGTTATCTGTTTATAAAGAATGAATATACTGGTATAATAAAAGAGAAAGAAGAAGACATAATCGGGATGGTGATAAAGATGTATGACAAGTTTAGAAATAATGAGCCAATGTGGTCAATAGCGAATCAGTTAGCGTTAGCGAGAATAAGAACAGAATCATTTAAAGATGAGTATCACAGTAAGGGATTAGAAGAAGGTATTGAAATAGGGATAAAACAAGGGATTGAAAAAGGAAAAAAAGTGATATTTGAAATGACTAAAGAACTGATTGAAGGAAGATATCATCAGGAATGCAGTGAATGGGTAGAAGGATTAAGTGAAAAACAGTTAAGGTTAATAAACAAATATATATTTGAAGAAGATGAATTTGAAGCATTTAAACAAAGGATAGATAATAGTAATTAACAAAAGACAATCAAGATGAGATTGTCTTTTGTTTGAGGCAAACATCCATATTTATCATTATATAATCCATCTAGATAATTATTCTGAGCTTGCAAATATGCGACACGTAATTTCAAATCTTCTTTATTATTAAACACCTCAACTGTTAGAGCTTCTGTATTTCTAATATAATCGCCTATTCTTGCACCAACTACAGCTTTAGCTATATATTGACCCCCTTGCCCTAATAATCCTTCTTTATCATCCTTATCTTCAAGTACTTTTAATTTAACAAAAATATTATTTTCTTTTAAAAGTTTAAACAATTCATTATCCCTACTCTCATTTACTTTTTCAACAATTTCTGCTTCTCTATATTTTTTCTCTTTCAGATCTTCCATCAATTTAGGCATAAAAATAATAATAACAATTATGCAGGCAATAATAGTTATTATAATCCAACTTGAATAACTTGTTTTTTGTTCAGATTCAGATAATGTCGTATATTTTGTTGATCCTATCATTCTATTCCACATCCTTAATTCAATTTTAACATATTTCATTAATTAAAAAACCAAAAAAGATTTTATATCTTCAAGTATCACAAACAAAAAACAGATAAAATCTAAATTCTACCTGCTTTTCTAAAAGAAAGGAACCGTAAAAAATACCTTTCCAATAACATCTTCTTCAAAATCAAAATAACCTAATTTGCGTGAATCAAGACTATTATTTCGATTATCTCCCATAACAAATACCTTGCCCTTAGGAACATCAACTACCATATCTTCTACATTTACCATAACATCTTTAATATAGTCTTCTTCTAATAACTCACTATTTAAATATAATTCATTATCTTTGATTTCAATATGATCACCACTAATACCTATTACTCTTTTAATCAAAAATTTTTCTTTTAAGTTAACATCTTGATAATCAACTACAATAATATCATTTCTTTTTGGCTCACTATGCTTATAAAAAACTTTATCTACCAGCACAATATTTCCTTCATGATACGTCGGTATCATCGAAGTTCCATAAACCCTTGATATTTGAACAAAGTGTAATATTCCATATGTAATAATTAAAGTCACTACAATTACTTGAAAATATTCTACCCAAAGTCTTTTTCTTCTTCTAATCACTTTTCTTGTCTGTATCTCTTCAGCCATTTTATCACCTGATGACATTATAACACTTTTTGTTATTCATTCAAGTGATTACGTAATTTTGCAATAATTTTCTTTTCTAAACGTGATACTTGTACTTGTGATATATTTAATCGTTTTGCAACTTTCTCTTGATTAAAATCCAGCTGATAACGCATATATAAGATTAATTTTTCTTTTTCATCTAATTTATCTATTTCCATTTTTAAAGCTATTTTTTCAAACCACATTTTGTTGTGTTTATCTTCGACTCTTTCTTCCATTGAAATAGAAGAACCATCTTTTTCATAAATCGGTTCACTTAATGAAGTTGGATAATAAGATGAATCAATTGCCTCTACAACATCTTGAACATCAACCTCTAAGTATTTTGCAATCGTCTCAACAGTAGGTTCGTAACCATTTTGATTAATTAATAATTCTCTAGCTTTATTTATTTTTAAATTCAATTCCTTCAAAGAACGACTTACTTTAATTGTTCCATCATCCCTGAAATATCGTTTAATTTCACCCATAATAATTGGTACAGCATAAGTTGAAAATTGAACTCCATAATTAGTATCAAAGTTATTAACAGCTTTCATCAAACCAATACATCCAATTTGAAATAGATCCTCTTTATCATAGTAGTTATTTTTAAATCGATGTACTATCGACCAGACTAAACCAAGATTTTGACTTACAACTAATTCTTTAGCATGATCATCCCCATGTCTTGCTTTTTTAATTAGTTCAATAGTGTCTGTTTTAGCCAATGTCAGAATCTTTCAATTGTTTTCTAATAGTTAGTTTTGTCCCTAAATTTGGTGTTGAATGAATTTCTAAATTATCACAAAGAGCTTCAATGATTGTTAACCCCATCCCCGCATGCTCTAGTTCTTTTAATGAAGTATACATTGGTACTTTTGCTTCTTCTATATCTTCAATTCCTTTTCCATAATCCTGGATGATAATTTTAATTATTCTTTCATCTTCTATTGATACTTTAATAACCACTTTACATTCAGCATTATTTTGATAACCATGAATAATTGCATTACTCACGCCTTCTGAAATAATTGTCTTTATTTCTACCAGCTCATCAATCGTTGGATTTAATGCTGTGACAAATGCTGCTACACTTGTTCTAGCAAAGGGCTCATTTTCTATTTTAGCATTAAAACTAAGTTCCATTTGATTCATTATTCCTTAACCCCCTCTACATAATCCATTAATTCAAACATCCCTGATAATTCAAATACTTTATATGATGTTTTCGTTAAATTCGCCAAAAACAATTTACGATGATCATTAACTAATTGATTATAACGACCTAAAACTAAACCAATTCCTGAACTATCTATAAAACTTGTATGTGAAAAGTCAAAATATACAGAACCATTACCTTTATCTAAAATACTATTTAATAAACTGCGATATTTAACTACATTACTGCAGCTAAGTTCACCATAAAAATAGACAATAATTTTATCATCTAAAATTTTATATTCTATCTTATTTTCCATTATCTCATCTCCTCCAAGCTATCATACAACTTTTAAAATTATGATTAAATGCTTTCGACAAAACTAGAACAATGATAACAAAAATAGAAATAATCTATAATTATCATATTACTGATTGTTTAATGTATTTTTATCAATCTTGGACATATTATTTATAGAGGCGATCAAATTGATAAAGAAAATATTTATAACCTTAATAGTTGTATGTTTATTACCAATAACCAATGTTAAAGCACTAGATAATGATGTAACACCTAACGCTAGAGCAGCAATTCTAATAGAAGCTAATTCAAAACAAGTTCTATATGATAAAAACTCTAGTGAAAAGCTATATCCTGCTTCAACCACAAAAATAATGACAATGATTTTAATGTTTGAAGCAATTCGGGATAAAAAACTTTCATTTGAAGATAAAATAACTACTTCTAAATATGCTGCCAGCATGGGAGGATCCCAAGTTTATTTAGAACAAGGCGAAAGTATGTCATTAAAAGATATGTTTAAATCAATTGCTATTGCTAGTGCTAATGATGCCAGTGTTGCAGTAGCTGAACATATTGCAGGTAATATCGATAAATTTGTTACAATGATGAATGATAAAGCTAAAGAACTGAATCTAAAAAATACTCATTTTAAAAATGCTACTGGATTACATGATGATGATCATTATACATGTGCTCATGACTTAGCCCTAATGGCAGCTTATTTAATTCAAATTGGTGGAGAAGATCTATTAAATGTTACATCACTTTATGACAGCTATATTCGTGAGGATACTAAACAAAGTTTTTGGCTAGTTAATACAAATAAACTTTTAAAATTATATGATGGTGTTGATGGCTTAAAAACCGGCTATACCAAAGAAGCAGGTTACTGTCTTGTTACAACAGTTAAACGTAATAACCAAAGAATAATAGGTGTCCTAATGAAAGAAAGTGCACCTAAAACAAGAAATGAAGAAATGTGTAGTATGCTTGACTATGGCTTTAATAACTATAAACAAGAAATTATCTTTAAAAAAGATACAGTTATTGAAAAACATGTAATTGATAAAATGGAAAACCTAACTATTGATGTAAAGTGTAAACAAGATGTAGCTTTTACAACAGCTAAAAATAGTAATGATAAATATACAACAGAAATAATCTATAAAGATGACTTACTACCTATAAAAAAAGGTGACGTTGTTGGAACCTTAATAGTCTCGATTGATGGTAAAGAAGCAGGTAGTTATGAACTATACAGTGATAACGATGCTAACAAAGCTACCTACTTTTCAAAATTATTTAAGACATTCAAATCTCTATTTTAGTAAAAATCCACCAAAGAAGTGGATTTTTACTTTTTAAAAAATGTAGTTCTTTTTATCACCAACATAATAAAACCAGATCCATTAAAAATCTAGTTTTACCTTTCTAACTATTTTACAAGGATTCCCACAAGCAACACTATTAGCTTCAATATCTTTAGTTACAACACTACCAGCACCAATGACACACCCTGCACCAATTGTAACTTCTGGTAAAATCACAACATTTCCCCCAAGCCAAACATTATTACCAATTGTAATTGGTAAAGCTTTTTCTAGTCCTTTATTTCTTGATTTAAAATCCAATGGATGAACAGCAGTATATAATCCACATGATGGACCAATAAAAACATTATCTCCAATAGTAATTTCACCACCATCCATTAAATAACAATTACTATTTATAAATACATTTTTACCCAAGTTGATCCTACTACCATAATCACACATAAAAGGACTAACTAATTCTAAATTCCTTGGTTGATATCCTAATAGTTTTTCTATTACTTCTAATCTTTTTTCTTTATCACTAGGTCTTAAATGATTTAAATCAAAACATAAATCTTTAGCAGTAATTCTTTGATTAAATAACTCTTCATCATTATTTGCATCATACCACATACATAATTCCATTTTTTCCAATTCTGTCATCTTTTTCCTCCCATTCAATAATTTATTTATAAATATTTTATAAAAAAGAAATAATCGTTAAATTATTTCTTCCTTATAACTTTGTCTATCTTCCTTAAATATCTCAAATCTACTACTGTAGTTATATTATCTTAATAAAATCGTCATTAATTCTCTTATTTAGTTTTAGGAATATCTTTTCAAATTGTTCGTCTATTCCCTGATTAAGCTCCTGAATAAATACAGATAAAATCACATCACGCATATTCTTATCTAAAATAGATTGACAGATTTTATTATATAAAAGCAGTATTTTGTCATCACTGCAAATAATTAGAGGAATATATGGAGATATCTCTAAATATTTACAATATTTAAGATAATTATCAAAACTAATCTGTCCACCGTTTTCAAAACGATAGATAGAACTTAGACTTAAATCTAACATTTTCGCTATTTTTCTTTGGGAAATATTTTTAGATCTTCTAAGTTGTTTTAAGACTAGTCCTATTGACAAAAAATATGTCCCCTTTTATCAAATTAATTTAAGCTGTTTCATACATTTATAAATACCATCATTATCTGGATCTTCAAATGTATCATCAGCAATTGCTTTTAATTTTTCAGGAGCCAAATATGAAACAATTCCATATCCAGCTGCTTCAATCATCTGATAATCGTTCATACTATCACCAAAAGCAACTGTGTCTTCTATTTTTGCTTTAAAATATTCTGTTACACGCTTAATTGCATCACCTTTGGTACAGTTCTTTAGAATAATCTCGCCATTAATAAAATCATCTGTTTCTTTTGAAAAAATAACTATATTAAAAAATTCACTTAAATATTTTACACAATCATAAAATGCTAACTTATTTTCAGAAATAAAACCTACTTTAGTAACCTTAGTATTTAAAATATCAAACTTACTAACTGGCAATCTTACTTCCTCATTTTTACGTTCCTCTAAAAAACGTGCTAATTCTAAGTTTTCTTTTAATATACTACTATTTTTCTGATCAAAAAATTCTTGTACACCTGGAGTCTGATATAATGCATCTTTTGTTTCCAAACTAAATAATATTCTAGCATTAGTAAACAATAGAATTACTTCAGATAATAAATATTGATCAATAGAATTTTCAAAAATATATTTATCTCCAATACTAATAAATCCCCCTGCTGATGAAATAATTCCATCAAATCCAATATCCCTAATTGACTTCATTATAGATATTGGCGCCCTACCAGTACATAAAAATGTTTTATGACCATTTTTACGAGCCTGTCTAATTCCTTCAACTGTTTTTAAAGTAACCTTCCTACTAGGCCCAGTTAAAGTACCATCAATATCAAAAAATAAATATTTGCTCATTTTCAACCTCCATGTATCCATTATACAAGGATTTCATCAATAAGTGTTGGTTTTTCAACAAAAAAATCGACTATTTGATATGCACTATAAAACTCATCTATTAATTCCTGATCAATTTCTTTGTCTGTATAAAAATAAGCTAAAATATCTTCACTATTACAATAATCTCCAATCTTTTTATTTAAAATAATTCCTGCACTATGATCAATTGTATTATCTTTAGTTAAACGTCCTCCACCAAGTTTCATTGAAATTATCCCTAAAGTCTTAGCTTCTAATTCTTTAACAAATCCCTCTTTTTTTGCTTTTACAGGTAATATAATTTTAGCTTGTTTAAATAAATTTGGATTATCAATAACATCAATATTACCATGCTGGTAGTAAACCATTTCTTTTAATTTATTTAGTGCTGAACCATCAACAATTACCTGCTTTAATAATTGTAATGCTTCAGCTTCGTTTTGACATCTTTTAGCCTGAACTAACATATGACTTCCAGCTTCTAAACACAAATTTAATAAATCTTTAGGCCCTTCACCTTTTAAAATATTAATTGCTTCAATTACTTCCAAAGAATTACCAATTGCATTCCCTAAAGGCTGATTCATATTTGATATAACAGCTCTAGTATCTTTTCCTAGATGTTGTCCAATTTCAATCATGGTATAAGCTAATTTCCTTGCTTCTTCTTTAGTTTTCATAAAAGCTCCCTTACCATATTTTACATCTAATAAAATAGTATCACTGCCAGAAGCTAATTTTTTTGACATGATTGATGAAGCAATCAAAGGAATACAATCAACTGTTGCTGTAACATCACGTAATGCATACATTTTTTGATCAGCTGGAACAAGATTTGTACTTTGTCCAATTATTGCAATACCAATCTCATTAACCTGTTTTATAAAATCCTCTCTATTAACATTAATATTTAAACCTGGAATTGACTCTAACTTATCTAGTGTACCACCAGTATGTCCTAGTCCCCGTCCTGACATTTTTGCAACCTTAACACCACATGCTGCAATCATTGGTCCTAAAACTAATGATGTTTTATCACCAACCCCACCAGTTGAATGTTTATCTACTTTTATTCCTTCAATTGTACTTAAATCAATAATATCCCCGCTATGAAGCATCTCATCTGTCAAAAATGCTGTTTCTTGTTTAGTTAACCCATTAAAGCATATTGACATTAACAAGGCACTCATTTGATAATCAGGAATTCTTTGATTACAATATCCTTCAATAATAAAGTGTATCTGTTCTTTAGTTAATACTTGTTTATTCTTCTTTAATTCAATTAAATCCACCATTCTCATCATAGAATCCTCCAATATTAATATAAACTTACTAAAAAAGCTGAACGAAGTAAACCCGTTTTAAAAGTTTATTTCATTACAGCTTCCAGTTTATTCAAATTTAGTATCTACCATAAATATATTATTACCATTTAGATAATCACGCACTAACATTCTTTTTTTACCTGCAACTTGTAATTCAGTAATTAAATAGATTCCATCACCTGTTTTTACACCAATTGCATCTTTAAAAATTTTAACAATTGTTCCATTTTCCTGATGACTATGATGCTTTTTAGCATTTGCACATTCATGAATCTTACCAGCCCAAATTTTTATTACTTTTCCTTGATAAACAGTATAAGCCCCAGGCCAAGGATTCATTCCTCGAACTTGATTATAAACTTGAAAAGCACTTTTATTAAAGTCTAACTTTTCTTGTTCATGACTAATTGTTGGTGCATATGTAACTAATTGTTCATCTTGTTCAATAGAATCATTGCTTCCTTCAATAATACTTGGTAATGTTTTAATCAATAATTCTCCACCAGCAATACTTAATCTTTCATATAATTCACCTGTTGTTTCTTGATCACTAATTTCAACTTCTAATTGGCTAATAATATTTCCAGCATCCATCTTTTTGACCATATACATAATTGTTACACCAGTAACTTTTTCTCCATTAATGATAGCATAATGTACAGGTGCCCCACCACGATACTTAGGTAATAATGATGCATGTACATTAATACAACCAAGTTTAGGTACATTTAGTAATGCCTCAGGAATAATTTGACCATAAGCAGCAGTAACAATCAAATCAGGATTTAAATCAATAATTTCTTGATAATCTTGTTTAATCCTTTGTGGCTGAAATACTGGAATATCATTTTCTAGAGCCAGTTCTTTAACTTCAGGCATAGTTAATACTTTTTTACGGCCTACATAACGATCAGGTTGGGTAACTACCCCAATAATTTTAAAATTGTTTTCTAATAATTTTTCTAGTACATGTCTAGAAAAACTAGCAGTACCCATAAATACTATTTTTACTTCTTTCATTTAATCACCACTTTCTTATAAAAGTGTACTAATAATATTAGAAATAATCAATACTAAAGTTTCAATTACTTTAATACATCCATCACTAATCTTTTTCACTACTAATGATAATGCATTTTCATCATTATCATTAGTAGTTCCATAATCAGTTGTAATTGGCTGTTGTTGTTTTATATCTTCTTCAAATTGTTCAAGGTTTTGCTCAAACATTGCTTTTTGAACCCCAAAATTACCAAGTAAACCATTAATCATAAACAAAAGTAATCCTACCAGACACAAATCAATTAAAAAATCTTTCATCCGCCTAAATAATCTCCAATTGCTTTAGCAATAATTTCAACTGTTGCCTGGATTTCTTCTTTAGTATTACTTTGTGCTCCAACTTCTATTAAAACCATATTATCGCTTATTCCTTGATTATAGTGAGAGTTTTTTACATATACCCCTCTACTGATTTTAGGAACTGTCCTATTAGCAATATCTGATAACTTTTGCGATAACTGATTTACTGCATCAAATTTACCACTACTTTTTCCTACTACAAACATAATCTTAGCATATGATTTTCCATTATGATTAATCGTTGATAACTCTTTAGAAATAGAATCTCGATGAAAATCAATAATTAAATCATACCCTCCATTATTTTGTAAACTCTGTTCCAAATACATCTTTGAAACAGAATAGGAATTTTTATAAGCAATATTATGCACTGCCTTATAACCCTCAAAATCATTTCCTTCTACATCACATTGATAACCCTGACTATTTAAACAATCTTTTAAATAATTAGCACCTAATACTACATTATACCCATCATATTCTTCTCCTTGATGAGTATTATAAATATGAATTTTCTTATCTTTAGTAATAGGAAAACTCGTATTTTGTGGATTAGTTGCTACTGGGGTTGAATCATCAGGATTTGGATTAATTGCATTAATAATTTGTGCATTAGAAGAAGTAGATACTTTACTTGGAAGATAAACAATCAAACCAACTATAACGGCTAATTTCAATAAAATCAAAAAAGTATTTTTTAGTCTCATCTTCATCACCCACTATACTATACAACTAATTGTATGCATGAAATGTAGGATTTAGTACCTTAAAGCATTAATACTTTTACTAATTATTTTTGACATTATCTCACACTGTTCATCAATCTGTTTATCACTTAAAACAAAATTACAATCAATTGGATTTAACACTTCATTAAATAACAACTCTAATTCACTATCATCTAATTTACCAATTTGACCCAACATCATTTCTTTCTGTTCCTCATTTAAACTACCTTGATATTTCTCACGCTTTCCAACTTTTAACTTATTTACTGGATTCAAGCTATCACCAAAATAATCAATCGTATAATTTAAAACATCACTAACTAAACTACTAGCATAAATAACTGTAGGAATACCTATAGCTATAACCTTAGCCCCTACTGTTTCTTCATTAATCGCTTGACGATAGTTACCTATTCCACTACCTGGATTAATTCCTACATCATTAATCTGAATTACATGTGCTAATTTACGATAATTTTTTGCACATAAAGCATCTACTACAATTACTAAATCTATATCTTCCTTATCAACAAGAGCTTTTACAATCTCACTCGATTCCATTCCAGTTTGCACTTTTACCCCTGGTGCAATCCCTAAAATATCATAATAATGATTTAAAAGTTTATCTTCGTCATCAAGAAAATGAGTAATTCGGATATCTCTTAATGTTCTAGGTCCTAGAGCATCATTAGTTAAATACTGATTCCCAAGACCGACAACTAGTATCCTAGGATAATCGATTTTATCAATTAAAGGCTTTAAATTATTTACTACCTCATTAATAATTATTTGTTGATCTAAATAGTTCTTAAAACTAATTTCAATATATGTTCCAATTCCTTGATTAATACTTTGATGAGGCTTTATAATAGATACTTTTTCGACCTTTACTCCATTATTAACATACTCTTCCTTATTATAATGTTTACCAGCTTCTAGTTGGCTCAATGATTCTGTTGCTAAATCACTACGTATATTTTTAAAATTCATCTTATCACCTATCATAAATATCACCAATTCTTTGATTTTAATACATTTTTATCTAAATAATATCATCTCAATTCAAAAAAAAGTTGCATTTAATCAATTAATTATATATAATGTAAAAGCAAGAATAAAGCGAGGTGAAAGATCATGGCAAATATGAAACAACAAATTAAACGTTATAAAAATGATAATGTAAAAAGAGCAAAAAACGCTTCTTATAAATCAGCATTAAAAACTGCAATTAAAAAATTGTTAGCTGAAGTTGAAGCTGGAAATAAAGATGGAGCTGTAGAAGCTTACAACGTTGTTGCTTCAAAATTAGATGCTTCTGTTTCAAAAGGAATTCATCATAAAAACTATGCTAGTAGACAAAAATCTAGATTAGCTAAATTAGTGAACTCTATCTAAAGATAGGGTTTTTATTTTAAAGGAGAAAATTGTATGGAAAGAAAAGATATTGATATTAAAGATACTTGGGATTTAAGTACTATCTATAATGATCATAAAAGCTTTTATCATGATTTAGAAAAAGCTAAAACATTAATCGATGAACTAGTTAGTTATCAAGGAAAAATATGTAATACAATTGATAGTTTTTATAATTTTTTAACTACTAAAGACCAGGTAGAACGATTGGTTAATAAATTATATTGTTATGCCCATTTAAACTGTGATGTAGAGCCTAATAATCAAGAATATCAAACTATGATGGCTGCTACAATTGGTGTCTTAGAAGCTTCATCAGTTAAGATATCTTTTATTGATAATGAAATAATTGAAGCTAAAGAAAAGGTTTTAGAATACATTAAAGATCCCAAACTTCAAAAATATACTTATAAAATTAATTCATTAATGTTATTTAAAGACCATATCCTACCAAAAGAACAAGAAGAGCTTCTAGCTAAGGCTGAAAGTATTGCTGATACTTCAAGTCAGGTATTTAATGCTTTACGACTTGAATATGATGATGTTTTAGAAAATGGCGAAATGAAAACTTTAAATAATGCGACTTTAAATCAATTTTTAAAAAGTAAAGATGATAATGTTCGTAAACAAGCATATACTAACTTTTTTAAAGAGTATAAGAAATTTGAAAATGTTTTTGCTCAAACTTTATCTGGAGTAATGAAAAAAGATGTTTTTTATGGAAATGTTCGTAAATTCGATAATGCTTTAGAAGCTAGTGTTTTTGATGATGATGTCCCAAGTGAATTATTTTTCAAAGTATTAGATAGTGCTAATATTAAATATCGTCATTTATTTCATCGTTATAATTGCTTAAAAAAAGAACTTTTAAACAAGGAAATAATCTATAATTATGATTTAAATATTCCCCTTGTTTCATCAATAAAAAAAGAATACACGATTGATAAATGTTTTGAAATCATCAACGAATGTTTAAAACCATTTGGTCAAGATTATTTAAAAATCATTAACAAAGCAAGAGAAGAACGCTGGATTGATTATTATCCAACACCTGGAAAAAGAATTGGTGCTTATTCTAGTGGCAGCTACGATACAAATCCATTTATTTTAATGAATTTCATTGGTGATTATAATTCTCTATCAACTTTAATTCATGAATTAGGACATAGTGTTCATAGCTATTTATCAAATCAAAATCAAGAATCAGTTAATGCAAGTTATCGTATTTTTGTAGCTGAAGTTGCTTCAACTGTAAACGAGACATTACTAATTAATTATATGATCAATAATGCTAAAAACGATCAAGAAAAAGCATATTTTATCTATGAGCAGCTTGAAAATTGCGTTGGATTAATTTTTAGACAACCTATGTTTGCAGATTTTGAACATAAATTACACACAATGGCAGAAAATAATGAACCATTATCATCACAAGTAATTACAGATTTATATGCAAAATTAAATCAAGAATATTATGGTGATGATGTTGTAATGGATGAATTGGTTGGCTGGTCTTGTTATTATGTACCACATTTCTATTATAATTATTATGTTTATAAATATACTTTAGGAATGACAGTTGCTCTAGCAATAGTTAATCGAATCTTAAAAGGTGATCAAAATCAAATAGATAATTATTTAAACTTCTTAAAATCTGGTGGTAGTATGGCTCCAGTTGATTTACTAAAAAAAGCTGGTGTGGATCCTTTAGATGATCAAATTTATGCTGATGCTTTTAATTATTTTGAAAATTTATTAAATCAGTTTGAAACAATTAAAAAAACTAAAAAAGATGTTTAGAGAATCACAATTGATTCATCAAACATCTTTTTTATTACTTTTTTGTCTTTTTCTTTTTTGGAAGAACCAGACTTAATAAAAATGATATAACAAATACCCCAGCTACAGCATTTCCATTAAAAATATCTCCTACTACCGCTGGAAAAGCTGCAAAAAAGTTACCAGATGTTTGTGTTAAACCAACACCAATACAAAAAGCAAGAGAAACAATAATCATTGTTCGATCATCAAATTCATTTTCTTTAAGCATTTTGATCCCCTCATACATAATTGAACCAAACATCATGACTGTACATCCACCTAATACAGCTTGGGGCAATGAATTAAAGAATGCTCCTAATGGTGGAAATAATGAAGCTAAAATTAAAATTAAAGCTCCCATTAAAATTGTAAAGCGATTAATAACTTTAGTCATCGTAACTAATCCAACATTTTGACTAAAAGATGTTAATGGAATACATCCAAAACAACCTGAAACAGCACTAGAGAAACCATCAACAGCTAAAGAACCTTGTAATTCCTCCATTTTAATATCACGCCCTAAAGCACCTGTACATACTGCAGTTGCAGCCCCAGTTGTTTCTGCTGCAGACACTAAAAATACAATTGCAATTGTAAAAAATGCACCTAAATCAAATACTGGTGTGTGACTAGTAAAAAATACTAACTTAGGAATACTAAAAATCCCAACTTCACTAATAGTTTTGGATATCCCAGAAAAATCTACCATTGGTGCAATATTCGCAACCGTAAAAATTATTGATAATAAATATCCAAATATTAACCCAACTAAAATATTTAAATTTTTATAAACCCCTTTTAATAAATAGCGTGATACTAAACAAACAATTAAAGTAAATGCTCCAACTAATAAATGATACCAAGCCCCAAAATCACTTACACCATTTCCACCACCCCAGGAATCCATACCAACAGATAAAAGTGAAAGCCCAATTGCAATTACTACACAAGCAGATACTACTGGTGTTAAAAAACGTTTCCAGTACTTTGCACTTAATCCTACTAAACCTTCAAAAATCCCACCTAAAATAACTGCACCAATCATTCCTTCATATCCTAATTGTGGATTCGTACATATGACTAGTAAACTGCCTAAAAAAGTAAAACTCACTCCCATTACAATCGGAAGCTTTGAACCAATCTTCCAGATTGGATAAAGTTGCATACAAGTTCCAATACCAGCTACAAACATTGCACATTGTAACAATTGAGTAATTTCAGCAGAAGTTAGATGTTCTCCTGTCCCCCTCACGATAGCTGCACCACAAACAATCAACACTGGCGCTAAGTTAGAAACAAACATCGCCAGAACATGCTGTAATCCAAAAGGTATCGCTTTTTTTAATGGAACACGTCCATTTAATACATAGATGTTTTCTGTACTTATTGATGCAACCTTTTCCTCTTTATTATTCTTCATAATCAATACCCTCATTCTTATTTTAATATTCATATCTCTTATTATCATCTTATAAAATAAGACTAAAATTTCTATAAAAAACGATAAAATTTTACCACACTTATAAACAAATATCTACTACTTATCCTACATTTCCCTTTATAAAATAATAGTTTATTTATTTTCATAAATATATAATGATATGTTATAATTATACTGAGGTGAAATTCATGAAAAGAGATGAAACAAGAGCTATCAAAATAGGTAACCTTACTATTGGTGGTAATAACGAAGTAATTATTCAATCAATGACAAATACTAAAACTAAAGATATAAAAGCTACTGTTAAACAAATTAATGAACTGGCAGATGCTGGGTGTCAATTAGTTCGTTTAGCTGTATTAAATATGGAAGATGCTCTAGCAATAAAAGAAATTAAATCACAAGTAAATATTCCTTTAGTAGCTGACATCCATTTTGATTATCGTCTTGCTTTACAAGCAATAGAATCTGGAATTGATAAAATTAGAATCAATCCTGGAAATATTGGTTCTATTGATAAAGTAAAATTAGTAGTGGAAGCTTGTAAAAAAAGACAAATTCCAATTCGAATCGGTGTTAATGGCGGTTCACTAGAAAAAGATATCTTAGAAAAATATGGTCGTCCTACTGCTAAAGGAATGATCGAAAGTGCCAAAAAACATATTAAAATATTAGAAAGTCTTGATTTCTATGATATTTGTATCTCTTTAAAATCTTCTAATACCTTACTTACAATAGAAGCATATCAACTTGCCAGTGAAACATTCCCTTACCCATTACATATTGGGGTTACTGAAGCTGGTACTAAACTAGGTGGAACAATCAAATCTAGTTTAGGAATTGGGACTATTTTATACCAGGGAATTGGTAATACAATTAGAGTATCGTTAAGCGATAATCCAATTGAAGAAATAAAGGTTGGTAAAATATTATTAAAAGAATTAGAATTAATTGACAATGTTCCTACCCTAGTTTCATGCCCTACTTGCGGTAGAATTCAATATGATTTAATTCCTATTGCTAAAGAAATTGAAGATTTTTTAAATACAATCAAAGCCAATATTACAGTTGCAATAATGGGATGTGCTGTTAATGGTCCAGGTGAAGCAAAACATGCTGATATTGGTATTGCTGGAGGAGTCAATGAAGGATTGTTGATTAAAAAGGGTGAAATTATTCGTAAGGTTAAACAAGAAAATATTGTTGATGAATTGAAAAAAGAAATATTGAAAATGATTAAGTAGCCTAGTGCTACTTTTATTATTTATGCATATTATTTAATACGGAGGGCAAATAATGAGCAATAGTAGTTATGATGATTTATTTAGTCTTGATTTTATAGAGTTTAAAAAACTTGTATATGAACAAGGTGTTGATATTGATGAAAAACAATTATTGATTATCTATGAACTTATTCAAAATAATCAATATGCTTTAGTAGATAGTCATTACAACGAAGTACTTTATAATTATATAAGTGAAAAGACAAGTATTTCTACTTGTCTTAAAATAAAATCTTTTTTAATTAATTTTCCTAATTATTTTAAATTTGGATTAAAAATTTGATTTCTAAACATTTCAATCTCTTCCTTATATGGAGCAATTTTTTCAACATATGGTGTTTCTAAAATCTTAGGAACATCTTTTAATTTTTCATGATGAACAATCATATTTAATGTATCGAAACCAATGTGTCCATAACCAATATTTTCATGCCGATCTTTGCTAGCCCCACATTCATTTTTAGAATCATTAACATGAACAACTAATAAACGTTCCAAACCTATTTTTTGATCAAATTCAGCTAAAATATCATCAAACTTAGCTAAATCATAGCCAGCATCATGTAAATGACAAGTATCTAAACATACTCCTAAACAATCATTATTATCAACATGATCAATAATATATTTGATTTCATCAAATGATCGTCCACATTCTGAACCTTTACCAGCCATAGTTTCTAGCGCTATTTTTACATTACCACAGTTTTTAGTCGCTTCATTTAATCCTTCAACTATTCTATCCAAACCAATCTGACTTCCAGCTCCAACATGTGCCCCTGGATGTAAAACTAATTTTGTCATTTCTAATGCTTTACAACGTTCAATTTCTTGTTTTAAAAAGCTTACAGCTAATTCAAAGGTCTCTGGTTTTGTAGTATTTGCTAAATTAATAATATATGGTGCATGGACAACAACATTATTAATATCTATACCATTTTCTTTCATTAACACTTTAGCTTCGTCAGCTCTTAATTGTTCTATAGGTTTACGAGCTGTATTTTGGGGGGCGCCAGTATAAAACATAAATGTATTAGCCTGATATGACAAGGCTTCTTTAACTGATCCTAATAACATCTCTTTACCAGACATTGATACATGACTTCCAATTATCATTAATCTTCTACTCCATTTCTTTTTTCACGTTGAGCTGCTCTTGCCCGTTCCTTTTTTTGGCGTCTGATATCATCTTGAATCATTTGACGCTTTTGTTTTCGAACTACCTGTTCAACTTCACGTTTTCTTTTTTTCTTATAACCTGGTTTAACTTTTTTTGGTCTTCTAATAATACTTTGAACCTTTTTTTCTAATTCAGTTTGCTGCTTAGGACGTTTAGTTCTTTTTAGACGTTCCCCTAAATCTACAAATTGATTATTTTTAACTGTCATATTCTTAAAAGAGATACCTTTTCTCTCTAAAATCCTTAAATTATCTTCATCAGCACTGTCATACATACTATAACAAATTCCCATATAATTTCCACGTCCACTACGACCACTACGATGAATATAGAAATCAGCTTCTTTAGGAAGTTCCATATTTATAACATGAGAAACCCCATCTATATCAATACCTCTAGCTGCAATATCTGTAGCAACTATATATTGATATTCATTATTATGGATTCTACGCATCATTTGTTTACGTTCACGAGGCTCTAAGTCTCCATGAATTTCACCAACTTTAAATCCTTCTTCACGCAATTTTTTAGTAATTCTAGCAACTTCATCACGTTTATTTGCAAAAATAATACAAATATATGGATCAATAATCATCATTATCTTCTTTAAAACTTCATAACGATTTTGATGTTTTGTTGCTAACAAAATATGTTCAACATTATCAGTAGTAACTTTATCATCATCAATTTCTATTATTACTGGTGTCTTCATATATTTCTTTAAAAATGGTCTAAGCATCTGTGGAATTGTTGCAGAAAAAACCATCATTCTTAAATCATCTTTCATTTTACCTGCAACTGCATCAATATCCTCTAAATATCCAAACTCTAATGTCATATCAGCTTCATCAATAACAAAAATAGATGCTGTAGTTATTTTTAAAGCTTGTTCATCTAAAGATAAATCTTTAATTCTACCAGGTGTACCAATAACGATATGTGGCTGGGTTGATAATTTATTAACTGCTTTTTGACGATCACTACCTCCAATAATTAAAGATACTCTAATATCTTTATTATATTTAATAAACAACTTAGCATTATTATAGATTTGTGTTGCTAATTCTCTAGTTGGAGCAGTAATTACTGCTTGAACAGAATCATCATCAGTATTTATACGATCTATAATTGGTAATAAAAATGCATGTGTTTTACCAGTTCCTGTTTGCGAAATACCAATTATATCATTATTTTTATATACTAAAGGAATTACTTTTTCCTGAATTGGTGTTGGTTTAGTGAAACCTAGCTCGTTAATTGTTTGATAACAAAATTCTTGAAATTTATAATTTTCAAATTTATTCATCTTTTTCCTCCTTTTCTTTGATAAATTCAATTAATTTTATCACAACAACACTAAAAAGCAAATAAATTTGTTTATAATTCTCTCTTTATGTATTTTGATATATTTAAAGAAAAAAATACCTAATTTACAGATATTTGTTGATATGCACAAATAAAAAAATATTACATAATATATATTAAAGGAGGGATAACATGAACCCATTCTATGATGAAAATTTCTACTACGATAATTTTAATCCACAAATCTATTCTATGAATCAAATAAATCCACTTGACCGCAAAATGAAAACTAAAATGAATTTGAGAAAATCTATACACTATGCTTCAAAAACTATTTATACAATTAATCAAGTAATACCATTAATTTATCAAATTCGTCCTATTATTAATAATACAAAAAACGCATTTCGTGTCATTCAGGCAGTAAATCATATTAATGATATTAATTTTGACGAAGTAGAACAAAATATCACTCCAATCAATGAAAATCAAACAAAAAATACTACTAATGATGACGTAGAATTTGAAAATATGATACAATAGCTTTGAGGTGATTTTATGAAAGTTTATCAAGTTATTCCTCGAGGTTATTGTAAAGGTGTTATCCAAGCTATCGAAATTGCTAAAAAACAAGCATATCAAGATGATACCTATATTTTAGGAATGATTGTGCATAATCAATATATTGTTGATGCTTTAGAAAATTTAGGCATTAAAACTATTGATAAAAAAGGAGCTTCACGTGAAGAACTCCTTGACTTAGTTGATCAAGGAACTGTAATTATCACTGCTCATGGTGCAAGTGAACAAGTAATTAACAAAGCTCGAAAGAAAAATCTAAACGTAATTGATGCTACTTGTCAAGATGTTATTAAAACACATGATTTAATAAAAAGATATTTGGATAAAAAAATAGAGATTCTATATATAGGAAAAAATGGTCACCCTGAATCTGAGGGAGCTTTATCTATTGATTCTAAACATATTCATTTAATTGAAACAAAAAAAGATATTGATAACTTAGATCCAAATTTAGTTTATGTTATAACAAATCAAACTACAATGTCTCTATATGATGTATATGATTTATGCGAATATGCTAAAACTGTACTTAAAAATATAACTATTGCTAAAGAAACATGCCAAGCAACAACAATCAGACAAGAAGCTATTGCTAAAATCAATGATGATGTAGATGTTGTCTTCATTGTCGGTGATCCTCATTCTAATAATACCCAAAAGTTAGCAAATATATCTTCTAATAAAGCTAATAAAACTACTTATATGATTGAGAGTGTAAATGATATTACTTTAGAAATGTTAAAAGATAAAAAAGTTGCAGCAGTTAGTTCTGGAGCATCCACTCCAACCTATTTAACAAATCAAGTAATCAACTATTTAAAACAATTTAACTATCATGATACTTCAACATATATTAAACCAAATATAGATTTAAATAAAATTCTATAAATCCCCTATTAATGGGGATTTTAATTTAAAAATAAAAACTCTAATATTTTTGGTGAATCTCTAAATTTAATTAAATCTTTCAATTTTGACATCTGTCAAAGTAAAAACAAGGACAGCTTTTTAATAAGTTATAATAAGGTAAAATAATCTACGATTAATGAATTTCTAAACAACAAAAAAGCAAATCTTTCGATCTGCTTTGAATTAATTTTTTACTAACATATATTGACTGTTTGTAATATATCTTTTATATATTCATGCAAATTTAATGATGGATTTTCTTTATAATATTCATAACTACTATATTTAATTTTTTGATATATTATTTCATTTTTCTCACAAATTCTTTCTGCATTTTGAATTGCATATAAAACATCATTTATTGTAAGAGAGTTTAATATTCTTTTAAAATTAGCCTCCTCTTTATACTCTAACATTGATTCAAAGGATTTACTATAACAACGATTAATATCATTTAAATAGTTCCTCCTATGACTTCTATTCTCCATAGCACATTTTTTATGCAAAATTATCCATAAATCAAATGTATAATTACAGTATCCTAGTACATACTTAACTTTCTTTTTAAGTTTTGAAGCTTCTTTCATAACTGATAACGTTCTTTGAAAAGACATTTCATTCTGTAGTTCTTCAAAATCAAATACATGTAATATTTCTATATCACTTAATATATTTATCTTTTTTATCATTTTTTTAGGATTTTTTTCTACTTTAAGAATAAACTTCACATTATATCTAGCATTTTCATTACTGTTTATTTGTCCTTGCAACCATTCTAAATACCATTTTTCAGTTTCTCCTTCCACAGAAAAATAATATATTCTACATTCCTTTTTAAACATATTATTCAACCTCTGAGATATCATTTATAAATTTTTCTAACAGCTCATAAAAATCTATATCTTTAACAGCCCCATATCTTCCTAAAAAATAATGTTTCATATAGTCATCAGCTTTTCTCACACCTCTATGACCAGCTGTTTTAAAATCAGACAACGAATAATGCGTACTTAGATGCGTATTATCATCCCTTTCAACAAACTTTATCTCATCTCTTCTTACAATATTTGCATTTAAGAAAATTGGATTATGTGTATTGAATATCAATTGTGCATTCTTTTTGTTAATATCGTCATCATGAAAAATATTAATAATATTCATTAATGCCATAGGATGTATGTTAGCATCAAATTCATCTAAAACTAAAACCAAACCTTCTACTAATGCTTTTAAAATAAGTGGAAACATATTTATAAAGCGAACTGTCCCATAAGATTCAAAATATTTTGCAGGAATCGCAATACCATTATCTTTAAATATTGAGCATAATTGTACTTCCCCTCCATCTTTTGGTACAACATAACCTAGTGCATTTGAATTAATTCCAAATAACTTAGCAGCTTCATTAATTGTATGTTCTACAAAAACAGTTCCACCTTTTGAATTATCCAATTTACTTTTTATTTCTGTGGCATCTGCCCTATATATAACAATAAACTTTTCCTCAAACCATTCTAAAATAAAAGAAACTAATTTAGAACTAAACATCATTTTAAAACCATTAGTCAAAAATAGTTCAGTAGGATTTAAATTGTTTCTAGCTAAAGCTTTTGCACTATCTTCATTCTTTCTAAATTCTTTTATTAAATATTGTTCAATAACCTTAAGATCAAAAAAATCTATATTTTCTGTTCTTTCAAAAATAGTTTTATTATTAATTGTTAACTTTTCAAATTTTATCTTTCTTTGATAACTTTTATCTAAAAACAACCCTAAATCAATAATTAATTCATATTCAACTAATAAATCCTGTTCTACAAATCGAATATAAAACTTTGTGGGTTTGGGTAATTTATTTAAATTATTAGGAATTAGTTCTAACTTTCGCTCTGAAATATTTGGTAATCTCATCTCATCAGAATTTCTAATATTTCCTTTTAATATAATTTCTTTAAATACATCCATTGCACAAATAATATTTGTTTTACCTGATGCATTAGATCCATAAATAATTGCTGAACACAATCCTTTATAAGTTTTTTTTCCTATTTTATGTTCTAAAATACTGTATTCTAAATCTTTTTGTTTAGGAGCAGGTGTCATTAAAAAATCCATTTCGTCTAAAAATGACTTAAAATTCTCTGTCTTAAATTCTAACAACATATTTTCACCTCATTTTGCATATTTTCTTCAAAATAAATTATAATTACATTATTATTATAACACTTTTCAAAATAATTAGAACCATTTTAAAAAAATATCGTAAAATAAAAACTAACTAATTAAAAATAAGTTTCAAATCAAAATCTTAGACATATACAATGTATTTATTTCATCATGAATGTAGAGTTTATATTTATTTTCTATTATTTCCTGTTTTATCTTCTCTTTATTAGCTATAAAATATTTATCAATTTTGTTCGCTGTTATCTTATTATTGACTCTAGCTACACCTTTATTACTTTTAATTTTTCTGTTGCTTCATTAAAATTTTCATCTCTTAAAATCACTTCAATTAATTTTATGTTGTTGCTTTATACTCTACTTTCCCACAAGATTACAGTTATTAATTATAAAATTATTCTTGATTTCAAACTGGCTAAATATTACACATAGTGAGCTACACCATATAAACATTAAACTCTTCACTATTAGTGATATATCTACTATATATGCCTCAAACCGACTTCTTGTGACAACCTTCTTTGACCTTGGATTTCAGTTTGATGTACTACATTATCCACCATTTAGCCTTATATCAAATTTCTGTTCGTAATCTCAAAAAACTTACTACACCACTTCCCAACCATAGCATCACTGTTAACGACTTATGATTCACTATGTTTGACAGTAATTATCTGCGATTGGACTTTCACCAGCCAGATATACGTACAAAATAAAAACTAATTATCCAGATAAAAATCAATAAGTTATCATAACAATAAAAGACAGCTTATCAAACTGTCTAATATATATAATAGTCTTTTAAATTTGAAGTAATAACATCCACATCTTTATCTTTCAATAAATCTTTCACCTTATTTTCCATTATTACCTCAATGTGATGTGGTACATCAATTAACACAATGTTATGATCATAAGCATATTTTGCATGACGATGCTTAGTATCACCTGTAATATAAGCATCTACTTTGCCAGCTAAATATTCTAAATCATCACTACCACTACCACCACAAATAGCAATAGTTTTAATTATTTTTTCTTTACCTGCATATTTAACAGGTAGATTAAATATTTTTTTAATTCTATCTACTAGTTCACTAGTTAAACAAGGCTTATTTAAAACAGCCTGCTTTCCAACCTGAATATCATCATAACACTTTACATCATGAACATCTAATTCATTAATTAACCAGTCATTCATTGAAATACCATTTTTACCTTGGTCTAAACATGTATGTAAACTATAAACAACTATATTATTTATTATTGACAATTTAACAAACTTGCCATGATGATTATCAAAACTTAAATTATCAATCTTTTCTAATAAAAAAGGATGATGTGTTATTAACATCTGACAATCCTTTTCTATAGCTAATTGTAAACTTTGTAAATCTGCATTTAACGAAACCATGACACGATTTATTTCTTGATTTACATCTCCAATTTGCATACCACACTTATCCCATGGCTGCTGTAAATTCAAAGGAAAATATTTTTCTAAATAATTAATTATTTCATAAGCTTTCATGTAGTACCTCTTTGATCATTTTCATTTTAGCATTTATTTCATGATAACGTGGATGATCCTGGGATAATGTATTTTGAATTTTTTTATATACAAAATATTGTTTTTTCCATTTTTCTTTAAATAATGGTGTTTGATTATTAATCAAAATCGGACCAAATTCTTCATCTCTTTGACTATAAGTAATAGCTTTATTTTTCCTAGCTGTAACAACCATTACTTCATATATATGCCCACTATCTTTGACCATCTGTTCATCAATTATGATCCAGTCATTAGCAAATAAATATTTTCTTAAATGATCATTATTAGTATTAGCTTGTAAAAACATCACTTCGATATTTCTTAAATATTCACGATGCTCATCAAGTATTTCACAAATTAAATATGCTCCCATTCCTGCAATACTAATCATATCAACTTGACGCTTTAGAATAGGATTTAATCCACTCCCTAATAATGGAAAAACCTGATTATCTAACTTATATTGTTTTATCGTTTCTTTAGAAGAATCTAGTGGTCCTTTAGCTACATCGCAAGCATACGCCTTTGTTATAACTTTATTTTCAACTAAATAACAAGGTAAATAGCCATGATCTGTTCCAATATCTGCTAAAATACTTCCTTGTTTATATTTTATGATTACATCTGCAATTAACTGTAATCTTTTTGATAGTTTCATCTAACGATCCAAGAAATCCTTTAACCTCTTTGAACGTGAAGGATGTTTTAATTTACGTAATGCTTTAGCTTCAATTTGACGAATTCTTTCCCTAGTTACACTAAATTCTTTACCTACTTCTTCTAATGTTCTAGTTCGTCCATCATCCAATCCAAATCTTAAACGTAATACTTTTTCTTCACGATCTGTAAGTTCTAATAAAACTTCATTTAACTCATCTTTAAGTAGTTCATTTGCAGCATAATCATCTGGAGACATTGCTCCTTCATCTTCAATAAAATCACCTAAATGAGAATCATCTTCTTCACCAATTGGTGTTTCTAAAGAAACTGGTTCTAAAGAAATCTTTTGAATTTCACGAACCTTTTCAGGTGTCATCCCATCCATTTTTTCAGCAATCTCTTCAGCACTTGGTTCACGACCTAATTCTTGTATTAACTGACGTTGTATTCTAGTTAATTTATTAATTGTTTCTACCATATGTACAGGAATACGTATTGTTCTAGCCTGATCAGCAATAGCTCTAGTAATTGCCTGACGAATCCACCAGGTAGCATATGTTGAAAACTTAAATCCTTTAGTGTAATCAAATTTTTCAACCGCTTTGATCAGCCCCATATTTCCTTCTTGAATCAAATCTAAAAATAACATTCCCCGACCAACATATCTTTTTGCAATTGATACAACTAAACGTAAATTAGCAGCAGCAAGTTCCTTTTTAGCAATTTCATCACCTTCTAAGATTTTTTTAGCTAAATCAATCTCCTCATCATGTGATAATAACTCAACTCTACCAATCTCTTTAAGATACATCTTTACAGGATCATTAATTTTAACATTGCTGCCTAATTGATTTTGATCCAATTCAGCATCAGCATCTGCAACTTGATACATATGAAGCGTATCTCCAGTCATCATATCGAAATCACCAGCAAAATCTAAATCAGGAGTATCATCATCTAAACCTAGATCATCATCTAAATCAAGGTCCATATCTAAGTCAGCTGGTACCCCAGTTAATAATAAATCATCTTCAACATCTAAATCATCTAATCCATCATCCGAAATAATAATATCATTATTCCCTATAAACTCTAATAATTCTTCTGCAAGCTCATCATTCAAATCATAATTAGACAAATAATTATCAATTTGATCCTGCGTTAGAATTCCATCACCCTTTTTGGCATCATTTAAAACTATTTTCTTTAAATCATCAAATGACACACCTACAACATTTTTCTTCTTCATACTTTACTCCTTATCTTTTAATGCTATGATTTCTTTTAATATCTGTGCTTTTTGTTTAGGATCAAATGTATCCTTTAAAGCTTTCGTTAATTCTTCTACCTTAATTCTTACTATCTTTTCTTTAATTATCTCAATATAATCTTCTATTGCTTTACTATCTTTTAACTCTGGTAACTCTAATTGCGAAATCTCTACTATATTTTTAACAAGATTTTCATCTTCAATACTACTAATCAAATCCGCAACCTCTAAAACTACTTCCTGACGATAATAATCAACTATATAAGAAGCAATAATACGATAAGTATCATTAAACATAAAACCTGCTTTTGCTTCATACATCATTGCGACATTTTTATCATTCATCATATAATATAATAGATCACGTTCCGCTCTTACATATTTATCAATTAAGCGAATACTTTTTTGATATGGAATATAATTACTTGGATTAACTTGTTCTATTTTAGAAACATTTTTATCACTAACTAATCTTGTAATTGTTTCTTTTGAAAAACCTGATTTTTTTTCTAATTGCTGGATATAATAATCCTGATCAATTATATCACTAAGATTACTTATTTCTTTAGCAATCGTTTCTAAGTACTTTTTACGATCATCATAATTATCCATGTTAGTCATTTCATAATAATAATTCATTTTAAAATCTAAAGATGAAAGCGGACTTTTAATTAATGATTCTAACTCATCTCCACCTTTTTTATCTAAAAATTCATCTGGATCTAAATTTTCTGGTAAATCAACAACTTTTATCGTAAAACCTTCATGTAATAAGATATCAATACTTTTAATTGTTGCATTTTTACCTGCTTTATCACCATCAAGACATAGATAAACTGTTTTACTGAGACGTTTTAATAGTGATACATGTCCTTTTGTTAAAGCAGTTCCCATAATTGCAACCGCATTTTTTATCCCTGCTTTATATAAAGCAATAACATCCATGAATCCTTCTGTAATAATTACAAAACCAGCCTGTCTTGTTTCTTCAATTACACGATGATAATTATATAATGTCTCTCCTTTTATAAATATATCAGATTCTGGAGAGTTCATATATTTAGATTCATTTTGACTTGGCTGATATATTCTTCCACTAAAACCAACAACACGTCCATTAGCATCATGTAAAGGAAACATGATTCGATTACTAAAACGATCATAACCAGCATTTGATTCAATTACCAATCCTGATTCATACATTGACACTTTATTAAAATTCATTTTTTCAAATGCTTTTAATAAAATATTATTACTTGGTGCATAACCAATTTCAAACATATCAATAATTTCATCAGTTATTTTTCGTTTAGTTAAATATTCTTTTGCATCAATTGCTAATTTAGTATTCAAATAATGATTATATATTTTATTAGCTTCATCATGCATTTTATATAATGGTTCAAATTTTTGTTCAACAGGTTGAACTCTTTTTTCAAGATTGTATTCACTAATATCTATATTTCCCATTGAAGCAACCATTTTAACAGCTTCAATATAAGGAATCTTTAAATAATTTTTTAAAAATGTAAAAACATTTCCCCCATTATGACAAACAAAACACATATAAATTTGTCTTTCAGGTGAAATAGACATCGAAGGATGACTATCATCATGAAATGGACAAAGAGAAACATAATTACGACCTTTTTTTTGTAAAGAAAGATAATTGCCAATGACATCAACAATATCAACACTCTGCCTAATCTCATTAATTTTTTCTGCTGATAACCTTGGCATTAATACTCCTCCCTATTAGAATGTAACCTTTTTATTAAGATAATTCACTAATTCATCAATTGGTAAACGAACTTGTTCCATTGTATCACGATCACGTACTGTAACTGCATTATCCTCTATTGTATCAAAATCTACAGTTATACAATATGGTGTTCCAATAGCATCTTGTCGACGATACCGTTTACCTATTTGTCCAGCAACATCATATTCACAACTAAAATGTTTAGCTAACATACTATAGATTTCAGTAGCTTTTTCACTTTGTTTTTTAGTTAATGGTAAAACAGCAACTTTATATGGTGCTAAAGCTGGATGTAATTTCATTACAATTCTAGTTTCCCCATCTTCTAATAATTCTTCTTCATAACTGTCACATAATACAGATAGGAATAAACGATCTGCCCCAACAGATGGCTCAATTACATAAGGGATATATTTCTCATTAGTTGTTGGATCTAAATATTCTAATGATTTTCTTGAATGATTTTGATGTTGTGTCAAATCATAGTCTGTACGATCTGCAATCCCCCATAATTCACCCCAACCAAATGGAAAATTGTACTCAACATCACAAGTTCCCTTTGAATAGAATGATAATTCTTCTTTTTCATGATCTCTAAAACGTAAGTTTTCTTCTTTTAAACCTAAATCTTTTAAAAATTGTTTACAATATTCTTTCCAATATTCAAACCACTCTAAATCAGTATCTGGTTTACAGAAAAATTCTAATTCCATTTGTTCAAACTCACGCATTCTAAAAATAAAGTTACCTGGTGTAATTTCATTCCTAAAAGCTTTACCAATCTGTCCAATACCAAAAGGAACTTTTTTACGTGTTGTTCTTTGAATATTTTTAAAATTCACAAAAATACCTTGTGCTGTTTCAGGACGTAAATATACTGTAGATTTAGCATCTTCAACAACTCCCATTTTAGTTTCAAACATCAATTTAAATTGTCTAACATCAGTAAAATTACTTTTGCCACATTTTGGACAAACAATTTGATGATCTTCAATATATTTTACTGTTTCCTCACTAGTCCATCCCTCACTATGAACATTTGGATCATGATCTTCAATCAATTTATCAGCACGATGTCTAGTTTTACATTCTTTACAATCGATCAGTGGATCAGAAAATCCTCCAACATGTCCACTAGCTTCCCAAACTTTTGGATTCATAAATATCGCAGAATCTAAACCAACATTATATGGTGATTCTTGAATAAAACGTTTCCACCATAACTGTTTAATGTTATTTTTCATTTCAACCCCTAAAGGTCCATAATCCCAAGTATTTGCTAAACCATCATAAATTTCTGATCCTTGATAAACAAATCCTGATGTCTTAGCATGATTTACTAATTTATCCATATCTTTATTTGCCATAACTTACTCCTTCATATGCCAGTTTTAGATGCATAAACAACGAAAGACTTGAACATAGTCAAGCCTAGTTTATTTATATACTCTATACTTAATTTATTTTTATACACTATATAAAATACCCTTATAGTGGTTGTCTGTCAACCAATCATAAGGGTACTAAATAAAAGTTCGCTCATTTAACCATTCTAAAATATCTTTATATACTTCTAGACGTTGGCAATCATGTAAAATATCCTGATGACTATTCTCATATAATTTTAATGAAAGATCCTTAACCCCTTTATCTAAAAGATTATCATATAACCATTTTGGTCCTTTTCCAAATCTACCAAAAGAATCTTTTAAACCTGAAACTATAAATACTGATAAATAATCAGGAATTTTCTTAATTGTTTCAGATAAAGTTACTTCTTTAATAAGCTTTAAAATATCATTATATGCCTGATTAGTATAAATAAAGTCTGTGAAAGGATCTTGATGATATAATTCCAATTCATTTAAATCAGATGTTATGTATGTTTCACATTTGACAATTGTTTTTTTAATTAATTTGGAACGATACATATTTCCTCTTAAAATAACTTCACCTTTTACAAATGCTTTACCAAGATTTATATGTCTTAGCTTTCCACATGTCCCCATAAACACACATCCTTGAACATAGTCTCCGTAATTTGCTACATATTTACGTAAAACAATTGAACCAAGCTCATTACCAATCATAAAATATGGTAAATCAGGATATCTAGCAGCCATCATATTTCGAAGTCTTTGCATATCTTCAACTAAATTTTTTGTAGCATCTCCATCACCAAAATAACCTTGTTCATAATTATATAAAGACATTCCATGACCAGGAAAATCGCTAACAACAACAACAAAGCCATCATGTGCTAAATATTCAGCAAAACGCTGGTAACGCCCTAAATGTTCACCCATAGCATGATGAATCTGAATAATTGCTTTATAACGAATCATTACAGTAGGAAGATAAACATCAAAATTCACATATGTTTTAGTAACAGACGTAAAAGTTTCACTAAATTTCATCGTTTTTTTCTCCACTTTTGATTATTATATTGATTGCTAGTCTTTCTTGGTTTTATTAAACATTTTTTGCCAAAACCTATTAAATCTTTACGATTCGCTTTAATTAACGCTTCATAAACCAAATCATAATTTTTAGGATTACGATACTGGATCAATGCTCTTTGCATTGCTTTTTCTTTGGGTGATTTAGGGACATATACTTTTGACATATCCCGAGGATCTAATTCTGTATAATACATCGTTGTTGAAAGTGTTCCTGGAGTTGGATAAAAATCCTGAACTTGTTCAGGCTGATGATGAATATCTCGCAAATACTCTGCTAATTCAATAGCATCTTCCAATGTACATCCTGGATGAGATGACATTAAATATGGCACTAAAAACTGTTTTTTATTATATTCATTATTTAATTGATAATATTTATCAACAAATTTTTCATATAAACCTCTTCGTGGTTTACCCATTTTGTCTAGAACCTGATTACTTATATGTTCAGGTGCAACTTTTAATTGTCCGCTAATATGATTTTGAACTAATTCTCTAAAAAAACTATCATCTTTATCATACATTAAATAATCATATCTAATTCCTGAACGAACAAAAACCTTTTTAACATTAGGCAACATTTTCAATTCATTTAATAATTCTTTATAATCTTGATGACTAACTTCTAAATTTTTACAAGGCTTAGGCCATAAACATTGCTTTGTTGGACAAGCACCATGAGTATTTTGCTTTTTACATGCTGAATGCCTAAAATTCGCAGTTGGTCCACCAACATCATGAATATAACCCTTGAACTCTGGATCCCAAACCATTTTTGATGCTTCAGCAATTATTGATTCATGAGAACGAGTTTGAACTATTCTACCTTGATGAAACGCTAAAGCACAAAAATTACATGAACCAAAACATCCCCTATTACTAATCAATGAAAACTTTACTTCATCAATAGCAGGAATATGTTTATGACTAGGATGATAAGTTCGCATATAATCTAATGAATATGCTCGATCAAATTCACGTTGAGTCAAAGGTCGATTAGGTCGATTTTGTACCACATACCAACCCTGATAAGGCTCAACTAATGTTTTAGCATTATAATGATCAGTATTTAAATACTGAATTTGAAAAGATTTTGCATAAGCTTCTTTGTCTTTACAAATATCTTCATAACTTGGTAACATAATTGGTTCATGAGCATCATCAAGATTCTTAGTTTTAAAAACTGTTCCATCTAAATAAGTTAAATATTTAATATCTAAGCCACTATCCAATGCTTCAGCTACCTCAATAATACTGTTTTCCCCCATACCATATAACAATAAATCAGCATTAGCATCAATAATAATAGATTTACGAACTTTATCATCCCAATAATCATAATGACCTAATCGCCTCAAACTAGCTTCAATCCCACCAATTATAATATTAGCATCTCGATACGCTTGACGTGCCATTTGACTATACACAATTACTGCTCGATCAGGACGCTTAAATCCCTCACTCCCTGGTGTATATAAATCTTTATGACGTCTTTTTTTAGCAACCGTATAATGATTAACCATTGAATCAATATTTCCTGATGAAATCAAAAATCCAAGTCTCGGTTTACCAAATTGTCTAAATTCCTCAACATTATGCCAATCAGGTTGTGCTAAAAAACACACTTTAAAACCATGACTTTCTAATGTACGACATATTATAGCCGCACCAAATGATGGATGATCTACATATCCATCTCCACAAATATATACAAAATCTGGTTGCTGCCAACCTCTTTCTTCCATTTCTTGACGATTTACAGGTAAAAAATCACTCACAGTTATCCCTCTTTCTTTATTAACTTATTATATACATAAAAACACAAAAAATAAATAAAATAGACAAAAGTTATTATAACTTTTGTCTATAATTTCACATTTAATTAATATATTTAAAATGCACTGTCAATCTTTTAAATTTATTTTTTCTTAAATCAATAACATAAAACAACTATAAACCATTAAATTGACGAATAAATTTTCTGCTTTGAAAAGTCATCCCTGTAAACTCATCAATATAAGCTTCCATAATCTCTATTAGTTTTATAATTACTGCTTCATCAAGATGAAGCCTATCAATATTTTCTAGTTTACACAAATTAATATAACGAAATCCTTTTAAAACATCTACCTCTAATTTAAGATCATATATTCCTATACACTCTTGGCAAACAAAACCACCACCATGAATAGAAATACCAGCAATGTGATCATGACGTCCACAGACCGTACATTGTTCTACCTCTAATGCTGAACCTGTAATTTCCATAATATAAGCATTAAACAATAGATAAACCAATTTAGGGTCATAACCAGCATCTAAATATTTCAATACTAAAAATAAATTTTTATAACTCAGTTCATCTGGATCGTTATCCTTAGTAAACTTATAAATAAACTCAATAAAATAACTTGCATAAGATTCTAACTCAATATCCTCTTTAATATGCCTAAAATAATCACATGAAGAAGCCTTAATTAAAGTCGATAATCCTATCCTTGGTATAAATGTATAATCCCCTAAAGTAATTGTTTGACAAGCAGGAGCATTTTTACTTTTCAATTTTTTAGCCCCTCTAGCAATTAAAGCAATCTTGCCATAATCTTTAGCATATATCCAGACTAACATATCATTTTCTTTATAAGCCTTATTTTTTAAAACAATTCCTTCAACACTTACTTCACCACTAATAGTCATCTTCGTTATAACCAAATTCTTTTAAATATTTTTGTTTATTACGCCAATTATTTTCAACTTTCACATACAGTTCTAAATGAACTGGTACCTGTAAAAAACGTTTCATTTCTCTTTGAGCATTTAACCTAATTTTTTTAATCATCGAACCTTGTTTACCAACAATGATTCCTTTTTGACTTTTACGGTCACAAACAATTGTAGCAATTATTTCTACTCCCTGATCATCTTCAAGCATTCTTTCAACAACAATTGCCACACTATGTGGTATCTCATCTCTTGTAAAATATAAGATCTTTTCTCTAATAAATTCAGCCATTACAAACCGTTCTGGATGATCTGTTAAATGATCTTTAGAATAATACATATTTCCTTCTTGTAAGTAATTTTTAATATTTTTTAATAATAAATCGACATTATCATCATTCTTAGCACTAATTGGAATAATCTCTTTAAATTCAAATAGTGACTGCCACTCTTGTAATTTTATAATCAATTCCTCTTTACTAACCATATCTATTTTATTTAAAACTAAAAATACTGGTCCATCTGCTTCTTTTAATCGTTCTATAATATATTTATCACCTCGCCCAATAGTTTCATTTGCTGGTGCTAAAAACAAAACTAAATCAACTCCATAAATACTATTTAAAGCAGTTGTATTCATAAAAGTTCCTAAACGATCTTGAGGTTTATGGATACCTGGTGTATCCATAAAAATAATTTGTGCTTCATCATCTGTATAAATTCCCTGAATTGTATTTCTTGTTGTTTGAGCAACATCTGACATAATTGCTAATTTTGTATCTAAGATACAATTTAATAATGTTGATTTACCTACATTAGGACGTCCAACTATACTTACAAACCCCGATTTAAATATCATAAATTTTCCTCTGTAAATGCCATTGGCAATAATTCTTTCATTGAAGTTATTATATATTCCTGATAATTCGCTAAAACAATTGGACATTTCTCAGGAATTAATTCACTTAAAACCTGACGACATGCCCCACATGGTGAAACAACCATATTGCAATCAGCAACAATTGCTAATTGTTTGATATCAGACTTTGTATACCCATTACAATATGCCCCATACACTGCATTTCTTTCTGCACACATCGTTGAACCATATGCAGCATTTTCAATATTAGTTCCTAAAAAATATACACCATCATTCATTTCAACACATGCTCCAACTTTAAAATTAGAATATGGTGAATACGAGTATTTAGCTGCATCAAAAGCTTTTTTTATTATCTCTTGATAATCCATTGTTACCTCCCTATCCCTAATGCTTCTAAAATTGATTTTTGTATTCTCAACATCTTTTCTTCATCATCTTTTTCTATATGATCATATCCTAACAAATGTAATAGACCATGAGTAAATAAAAAGCACATTTCCCTTTTTAAACTATGTCCATATTCTTCTGCCTGCATTTTAGCATGATCAACAGAAATAAAAATATCACCAAGACTTCTTGGCATTCCTTTTACATAATATTGCTCACTATCTTCTAACGCAAAACTAATTACATCAGTTGAACGATCAATTTTACGATATTCATTATTAATATCATGAATTTTTTGATCATCAACTAAAATACATGATAATTCAAGACTTTCATCAATATTTAATTGTTTAGTAGTTTCTTCAATAATTGCTAAATAATCTTGTTGATAATCTTCTTTAAAACTTTCAACTTCATTGATTAATGCAAAATCTATCTCCATAATATTACCTCATTTATAAATTTTTCCATCTTTAATTATAGCACAGTCATAAAATTGATTCACTAGTTTTGTTTGATGAGCTACAATAACAACAATAATTTCCTTTCTATAATTATTAATATAATTTAAAATCTTATACATTTTATGATCATCAACATTACTAAGTGCCTCATCTAAAATCAATACTTCAGGTTTTAATAATAAAGCTCTTATAATCATCATTATTTGTCTCTGTCCAGAAGATAATGGTTTACCATCTATCTCAATCATCATTTCTAATTTATCAATAAAGTTCTCTAATTCAAATTCTTTTAATAATTTTTCTAATAATCTTTGATTATTATTTTTTAATAATAAATTAAACTTTAATGATTCTTGATAAAATATTGGTTCTTTATCTATATAAATAATCTTTCGATACAATGAACTAGAGTCAATTCTAGTTAAAGAAACTCCATTTATTAAAATATTTCCTTTAATCAAATCATCATGTTTCATCAATAATTTTAATAAAGTTGACTTTCCTGCTCCAGTATCTCCCTTTAACCACAAAGAACTATTAATTACTAAATCTAAATGTTCAATGATTGGTTCTTTATAACCATAACTATATGTTATATGATCAAACTTAATCTCTCTAATACGTCCTTTTATTTTTAACTTTCGTTCACTTTTATCTGGAATAACCTCTTTATAACGTTCATATAAAATTTTCACCTCATCTTTTTCAAAAACCAAAGCAATAAAATTAAATAAAGGTTCAATTAAATATGTTGTTAACATATAAAAAAATACAATATCACCAACATTAATTTTTCCTTGTTTATAATAATAACAAGCAACCAAGACCACCAAAAAGGATAACCCTTGGATTAACATTTCACTAACAACATTTAAACTATTTAAGTTTTTATCACGCCAATAAACATTTAAATTATACTCATCAAATAAAAAGTTCATTTTTTCCTTTGTAAACTGTTTTAAAAAAAACTGATGACTATTATAAAAATTCTTTAAATACTCTAAATATCCCTGATTCATTTCTTCTTGACTACCAATAATTTTTTTATTTAACTCATTTAATTTCTTCATCCCATTTAATACTACTAAAGCAATTATACCTAAAATAACAATTACACTTAACCCTATCTGAAATGAAAATATTAATAAAGCCATAATTATTCCTAACATTAAAATCACATCCATAAATATAACAAGATAAAAATGAATAAAAAAATCACTCAAAGAATACAAATTTTGTACTTTGGTTAATAACACTCCTTCTTGATTACAATTAAAATATTTAAATGGTAAATACAACATATGAAGAACTGTTTTATTTACATATTCATAGTTCAATTTTTTTTGAATCTCAATCTCTAAATTTTTACGTTGATAATTTAGCAGCACCCTAATTCCTGCAATAAAAATAAAAACTGCATTAAAACATATTATAAAATAATAATTTACTTCATCAATCGTATTAATTAGGATTTGAAAATAAAAAGAACTAATAATACTACACATGGATATAAACAAAGCTTTAGATAAAAGTTTTACAATATATCGGTAATTAGACTTTAAATGTTGAATTATAAATTCTCTAAAACTTATCTCTTTTTGTTCTTTTTTAACCATATATCTTCCCACATGATTAATACAAACACAAACACCACTAAAAACACTTTCCACTTCTTCATAACTAAGTTTAGTTAAGCCCTTTGCAGGATCACCGATAATTAAATATTTTTTAGTTATTTGATACAACACTACAAAATGTGTCATATTATCTCTAACAACATGAATTATACATGGTAATCTTGCTTCATCTAATAAAATATTAAAATCACATTGATAAGCTTTAACATCAAAATGATACGATTGTAAACAGTGAACTAAACCATAAACACTTATACCTTCACTCGTTAAGCGACACCGTTCTTTAATTTCTTTAATTTTTATATCAAGATGATGATATTTTAAAATCATTTTAATACAATATGCACCACAACTATAATTATTATCTTGTTTATATATTGGATATTTATGCATATAAAAAACCTCCTATTATTATTTACTCTCTTAATAAGAAGTTTTCTTTTTTAAGATAAAAGAATGTTAAAATTTTCTATATCTTATCATAAATTTCCATAAGTATAAAAAACCTCTATTTATCAGTACTCACGCTAGTTTTATTATTGGTTGATACTCTTCAAAACATGGTATATATCAGTATAACTTCTCACTGAATCATAGTAAAAATATGGTAAATCTCCTATAACATATAAATCTGTATATCACGTCTGATTTCTTTCTGTAAAGCCTGGGTTAGAAAACTTACAAGACAATGTGGCAATGTTTCATAACCTAAATGAAATCAACTGCCAGGATAAGAATGTTATGGAAAATGTAATATAAATCATTGTAAGAATCGTTACTCTGAAAAGGCGAAACCAGGTTAAAACACCTTAATCAAAAAGATATGGAATCAAGCAATAGCCAACTGTTAAACTAAAGCGAATGGATATAAAACAAAGTCATTTAGACTTCGCCCATCTTATCTATATTATATTTATGTAGATATAATCTTTTATGATTAACTTTAATTAACCCCAAAGTTTTTATTTTTAAAGCTACTACATATATTCTTATATTAATAACTACTTAAGTTTTAAATAAAAAAACTATGACACTAATCTTATTACTGTGATTTATTATCATAGTTTTTTACATTTCAAACATATTTCTTACTTTTCGATCTTTACGAATTGCTTTTTTTGCAGACTTTAGAATATCAACTAGTAACCTTATCTCGTATTCATCACAATCACTAAACAATTCTTTTGCCTCTATCTCAAATATCACTTTTACATTCAATACATTGTCACATAGAAGAGCATCTACAGAAACAGAAAGTGCATTTGCAATCGCAATTAAAGTTGACAAACTAACTTTAGTTTTTCCAGTTTCAATATTACTCATATGTGCTGGTGTTACATCAACTATATATGAAACAACTTCTTGAGTCATACCTTTTTTAATCCTTGCGATTTTAATCCTTTGACCGATTGCTTTATAGTCTATCTCCACTATTCCTACTCTCCTTTCCATATTTTATATTTTAACCATTGAATAAAAGTATTATAACTATCTACATAAATGATTATTGCATACAGTATATTTTCGCTATTTTTTTCACATCCTATTCGGATTAGTCATAAATAATAAAAAAGAACGTAATTATACGTTCCTCAAATTATATTTATTATTTACTAATTTTTTATATTACAATCTATGAAATGAAAAAATAAATCATAAATATTTATTTAATATTATTAAGCACAAACAAGAAAACTAAATGTCACTAAGCAATTTATCATTCACTAAATCATCTGTTTAATGTTATACAATCAATTATCCATAAACAATTAACAAAATTATAGTTACCACTATATATCAATATTTTCCAAACTAAAACATTTTTATCTAATTTTCTTTAAATCACTTATTAGAATGACTTCATCATGCTTTTTCCTTTCATTATAACGAGAAATAGTTTTATCTATGGCTATTTGTGCCCCTTCTAAATCAGATGAAGCTAATATTAATGAATATTGAGTCATGTTAAATTTTGAAAAAACATCATTTTTTCTCAAACTATTAGAAATAACATCTTTTAAAATATCAACCTCATTATTTATGCTCTTTTCATCTAAACTATTACTTGTATCAACAACAGTCAATAAAGCTAATATTCGTGCTTTCATCGAACATTTGGCTGAACGAGCATTTATTTGATATATATTTTTAAATACATCAAAATCACAATAAAAAGTATTTTCATCATCATTATTATCACTAACTAAACTTTTTTCTAATTCCTCTACATCTATTTGAATAGATGAAGTAGTATCTATAAGCATCTTATAAATCTTCTTTAGTTTATGTGATACTTCAATACCATATTTACTATAATAATAGTCGACTACTTTATGATAAAACGATAATCCTAAATCAATTTTATTAGTTTTATAATATGCATATAATTGTATTTGATATATACGCAGATCTTTTAATTTTAAACAATTTTGATGATTGCAAATCTTTAATATTTCTTCATATTTATTATGATTTGCTAAAACTAAAAGAGTATTTAAAATTGCTTCTAAACAATTTCTTGATAATGAGTTATTCATCTCCACTATCCATTCATTATAATTTAATTCTGGTAATATCTCACTATTATATTTAGTTATCAAATCTAAACAAATCTCATATTTTTGATATGGATCATTTTTTTTTTCAACTTTATTACAAAGCTTTAATATATCCTCATAATCAACATTACAATCAACTTCTAGATTCCAAAAATAGCGGTGTCCTTTTGATTTTATACAATCAACATCTTCAAAAAAATGTTTCATTTCCTTTCTTGCACGATATACTAAATTCCTTAATGCCCCTTCAGGTTTATTAGAATTTCCACTTGGCCAAAGATAATCTATTAACTGTAAATTAGTAACACTCTTATTACGATTAATTATCAAAAAAACAATCAGCAAATCTACTTGAGAACTCCTTTTCTTTTCATATGGAAATTCAACTTTTCCATTAAATATTTTTAATCCACCTAATAACTTAACTTTTAATTTAACTCTTTTTTTCAAATAAATCACTTCCCTTTATATTATTTCTTTATAAAAGTATACTATATTTCAAATTACTGTGTTTGTATAAAAATATCCCAATTATATGTACTAAAAAATGATAAAGAAAATGCTTCTCCTTTTTAAAGAGCTATATTCTAAACTGTAAGTTATCATTACCATAATTTTCCTTTAAATATTCAATTTATTCAAAATATTTTTCTTCAATACTATAACACTTTAAACTTAAATAACTATATCTTTTATTCATTAATTTAATAAATAAGAAAAAACTATATTAAAAACTAATATCACCAATGTCAATATTTCAATAATATTTTTAAAGCACTCAATATAATTACCAACTTCATCTTGAAATTTATCCAATAATTTTTAGACAAAATTTGATAAGATAATATATTATTTTTGATAAATATATCCTATTAATACAATTATTACATGTAATAATATAACAAAGCAAATAAAAATAACTATCCAAAACTCAATCTTCTAATCATTGTTTTCTTCACTAATAATATTGATTTCTTGATAAAAACTAACATCATTACAATTTAGTTTGTAAAAATATACTTTTATTACCAGTTTTATACTAATTACCAGCAAAAGTTAAATCCATAATTGCTTAAACATTATTATTAATAAATATATTGAGATTAATCTTCCTTTTTTT